>Ga0207652_10000362_pt1 | contig 47186 bp, 39 predicted proteins | sample KBSC63BmetaG_FD_184334 | JGI IMG/M metagenome (GOLD analysis project Ga0207652, IMG submission 184334) | Corn rhizosphere microbial communities from Kellogg Biological Station, Michigan, USA - KBS C6-3B metaG (SPAdes) (version 2) | ecosystem: Host-associated > Plants > Roots > Rhizosphere ...
AAAAAACTCTGCCGCCCATGCACGAAGTCCACGAACTCGATCCGGCGGCCGGCTGGAACGCGGAAACGAGTCGTGGGCGCAGCACCGAGCTGCTGCTTCTTTGCGCGCTGCTCCGGTGAGAGATGGCGGCACGTTCCGGCATAGCGCGGGGGTCTGCCGGCGGCCAGCTGGGCCTTGCGGGAAACCTCGAGCTCGAGCGGCGAGCAGAAGCACGGGTAGACCGCCCCTGCGCGCTCCAACAGATCGAAAAAGCCAGCGTACACGCTCGCACGTTGAGACTGGCGGTACGGCCCGCGGTCGTCCTCGCGATCCGGCCCCGCGTCCCAATCGATGCCCAGCCACCGCAGGTCCTGCATGAGGGCCGTGGTATGGGCCTCGCTGCTGCGCTCCGCATCTGTGTCCTCGATGCGCAGAATGAATCGCCCGCCGGAGCGCCGCGCCAGCAGGAGGTTAAATAGCGCCGTACGGGCATTTCCCAGGTGCAACTCCCCCGTGGGGCTCGGGGCGAAGCGTGCAATCTGTCCGGCGGCGAACGTCCGGGCGGATGAGATGTCCATTGCGCTCATGGGGTCATGTTACTCAAATTCCCCCTAATGCATGGCCCGGCCATTAAGATAAGGGGCTGAAATCGCGGGGCTGCCTCGCTCTCGAGGGCCTCCATGGAGAATCGATGCGCCATTACTTGCGAACCTGGATGCCGGCCGCCCTCCTGCTGGCAAGCCTGCTGGCCCACCCAAGCGCCTTTGCGGCCGATGAGCCTGCGACTCCCGCCGCTTCCGCCCCGCCCCCGCGGGTCCGGGTGAGCACGAGCATGGGTGATTTCACCATCGAGCTGGCCCCCGACCGCGCACCCCTGACGGTGGCCAATTTCCTGCGCTATGTGAAGGAAGGCTTCTACTCCGGAACGGTCATTCATCGCGTCATTGCGAATTTCGTCATCCAGGGGGGCGGCTACGAGGCCGGGGACTACAAGCTGAAACCCACGCACGAATCGATCTTCAACGAGTCCGGCAACGGCTTGCAGAACAAGCGCGGCGCCGTGGGGCTGGCGCGCGGGACGGCGGCACATTCGGGCAACTCGCAGTTCTACGTCAACCTGGTGGACAACCCGGACCTCGATCCGCTGCCCACTCGCTGGGGATACTGTGTCTTCGGGCACGTGGTGGAGGGCATGGACGTCGTCGATCGGATCGGCGTGACGGGCACGGGAGCCGCCGGGCCGTTCAAGTCCGAAGCGCCCCTGACACCCGTCGTGATCCAGAAGATCACGTTTCTGGATTCCAGCACGCCGACACCCGCGACGTCTGCGCCGGCACCGACCGCGAACCCAACGGGCAACACGACGATCCTGTCTCCCAAGTAGCGCAGCCCCGTCCGTGTAAACAGTATGATTCGGCTGTTTGTCTCGGACGTGCATCTGGATACCGCATCACCGGAGGCCGTGGAGCAGTTCCTCGGTTTCCTTACTACGCACGCCGCAGGCGCCGAGGCCCTCTACATTCTCGGCGATCTATTCGAGACCTGGATCGGCGACGATGATCGCGATGCCGCCAAGGCACGAGTTCAGGGCGGCCTGCGCGCATTGACGCGAAGCGGTGTGGCCTGTTTCGTCCTCCACGGCAACCGGGACTTCCTCCTCGGGCGGGACTTCTGCACGCAGACGGGGTGCCGACTGCTGCAGGACCCGATCGTCGCCGACCTCGACGGCGAGCGCGTCCTCATCACCCACGGGGACGCGCTGTGCACCGACGACCATCCCTACCAGGAGCTGCGCAGCATCGTGCGCACACCCCAGTGGCAGCGCCAGTTCCTCGCGTTACCGCTAGCCGTTCGGGAGGCGCTGGCCAACAGCGCGCGTGCGGGCAGCAAGCAGCACACTTCCAACACTTCCTACCGGATCATGGATGTGAATCCGGATGCGGTCATCGCCGCATTCCGCGTCGCCGGGGTGCGCCGGATCATTCACGGACACACTCATCGTCCGGGAGTGCAGGAGCTGGTGATCGAAGGCGCGCCCGCGCAGCGGATCGTGCTGGGCGCCTGGTACGAGCAGGGAAGCTATCTGTGGAACGAGAACGGACGCTACGAGCTTCGAGAGCTCCCGCGGCGCTCGTGAAAATCACGCGAGCGCCGCGGGTCGTGATATCGGAGGCGTTGCACCCCCGCAGCACGCGGCAGGAACTACGTCAGTTCTGAGTACCGGAGTTCGACGGCGGCGGGCTCCCCGGGGGCGGGCCGTGCCGGTGGTGGCGGAAACGCGGTCCGCCGAAGCCTTGATGCAGGGCGTTGAACTTCTGCACCTGCAGCGGCGAGAGCACACCCGACAGCTGCGAGTCCGTGTCGGTCTTGATCTGATCGTGCAACGCCTGCAGCTGCTCGCGCGTCGGGCGCGTGCCGGATGACCTGAACTGGGTGAAGGCCGCCTCGGCCTTGGAGCGTTCTGTCTGCAGGATCATCTGCACTTCGGACTTCTGGGCTGCGTTCAGGTCGAGCAGCAGGGCCAGGCGGTCCATTCTCTTGGCTTCCCAGGCCGCCGGCTGCTGGGGCGTCGGCGGATTGGGGGGTTGAGCCGCTGCGGTGGCGGCAGCGCACAACGCAACGACAGCTAGCAAACTCGATTTCATGGGGCTCTCCGAGTTGATTGACGGTTCCGCGTACGGCGAGGGTGTCTGCCACGGCCACCGGCGACCTTTCACGGACCTAACGGTACCGACGGATCCGGAATTGGGCCGTAATGAATCGTAAAATTCATCGCGCCGTCCGGCACGGCCTGAAGGTTGGTTACGGTGGGGTCCCGGGCGTGGCGGCGGTCGCACTTCGGAGGTTCCACCACCCCCCGCCCAAGGCCTGCAGCAGCGCAGCCGTATCGGCGAAGCGGCTCGCCCGGGCCTGGACGAGCGCCAGCGTCGCCTGCTGGTAGGTCTGCTCGGCATTGAGCACGGCCAGATAGCTCACCGAGCCCAGCTGGAGATTATGACGAACGACCTCCAGGGAGCTCGCCGCGGCCCGCTCCGCCGTGTAGCTGGCATTGACGGCGTCGGCGTCCGAGCGCAGCGCCGTCAGGGAGTCGGCGACGTTCTGAAACGCCGCCAGGACCACGGCCCGGTACTGAGCCCCCGCCGCGTCCAGGGCGGCATCCGCCGCCCGTTTGCGATGCACCAGAGCCCCGCCGGCAAACAGGGTCTGCGTCAGCCCCGCCCCTGCCGTCCAGAACGTGTTTCCCGAGGCGAGCAAATTGCCGAGCACCGTGGAAGTGCCTCCCTCGGAGGCCGTCAGCGTAACCTGCGGCAACAGATTGGCGATGGCCACGCCGACCGCGGCGCTCGCCGCATGCATCTGCGCCTCCGCCGCCAGCACGTCCGGCCTTTGCCGCACCAGCTGCGCCGGCAGGCTGACAGGCAGATCCTGCGGCAGCATCAGTGCGGACAGCTCGAATTCGGCGCCGGGCTCCTCATCGGGAAAGCGGCCTGCCAGAGCGGTCAACAGATGGCGCTGCTGGGCGAGTTGCTTCTGCAGCGGCGGCAGCGTCGCCTCCGCGGCCGCCAACGCAGCCTCCTGGGCCATGACGTCGGTCCCGGCGATCGAGCCCAACTCGTACTGATGGCCCAGGATCTCGGCCGCCTCGCGCTCGCTGCGAACGATGTCGTTGGTCGCGGCAATCTGAGCACGCAGCGCGGCCTCCTGGATGGCGGCGGTGACTACGTTCGAGGCCAGCGTCAGGTACGTCGCCTCGAGCTGATAGCGCTGCGAGTCCGCCTGTGCCTGCAGCGACTCGACCTGGCGGCGCTTGGCGCCAAACACGTCGAACACGTAGGACACGCTGACCTGGGCCGTGTGCAGATTGAAGATCGAGGCACCTGAGCTGAGCGTCGGCGAGAGCGTACCGACCGGATTGCGCTGGCGGCTGAACGCATAGTCGGCTTGCACGCCGGGGAAATATGTGCCGCCCTGCGCAGCGGTGTTTTCGTTCGCCGCGCGCAGTGCCGCCTGCGCGGCCGCCACTGTTGGGTTCTTCTGCAGCGCTTCCCCCACCAGCTCGTTCAGTGCGGTCGAGTGAAACAGCGTCCACCACTGGCCCGGGATGTCCATGCCCGCGACGAGTTGCTGCACCTCCGCATGTGCGCTCCCCACGCGCGGTGGCAGCGTCTCCTTCGAGTACCCCGAGACTTGCGGAGGCGCGGGCGATTTGAAGTCGGGGCCGACGGCGCATCCGCCGAGCAGGCCGGTGGCGATGGCTGCAACGAGCAAGCGGCTCATGCCCGCGCCTCCTGCACGGCGCGCTCGTCCGGGATCGGCCTGCGGCGTGAGAACATCAGGATCAGCAGCGGCAGAACCAACAACACCAGCACCGGCGTGAGGAGCATTCCTCCCACCACCACGATGGCCAGGGGCCGCTGGACCTGCGAGCCGATGCCCGTCGAGAGCGCCGCTGGCACCAGCCCAACGCACGCGACGATGCACGTCATGATGACGGGGCGCATCTGTACCCGGCACGTCTCTAGGATCGCACTTCCCGCATCGAGTCCCTGCTCGATGTGCAGATTGTAGTAGGACAGCACGATGATCCCGTCCATGGTGGCGATGCCGAACAGCGCCACGAAGCCGATGGCCGCCGAGACGCTGAAGGGCATGCCCGTCAGCGCCAACGCGAAAATGCCGCCGATCAGCGCCATGGGAATGACGCTGGCCGCCAGCAACACATCGGTGAGGGAGCCGAAGTGGATGAACAGCAGGATGCAGATGAGTGCAATGCTCAACGGCACGACCACCGTAAGGCGCTGCAGCGCGTCCTGGAGATTGCCGAACTCACCTACCCATTCCAGGCGGTAGCCGGCGGGCAGTCGCACTTCCTGCGCCACCTTGCGCTGCGCTTCCAGCACCGCGCTGCCCAGATCCCGGCCGCGAACGCTGAATTTGATGGGAATATAACGCTCCTGGTGCTCGCGATAGATGAACGAGGGACCGGAGATCAAGCTCACATCGGCCACGTCCGCGAGCGGCACCTGCACCGTGCCTCCGGAACCGGAAGGGTCGGGAGCGGCGATGGTGATCCGCCGGATGGCCTGCGGGTCGGCGCGGTATTGCTGTGCCATCCGCACGATCATGGGAAAGTGTCGATCGCTGCCGCTCTCATACAGATCGCCCGCGGCCTGACCGCCGATGGCCGCCTGCACCACCGCATTGATATCCCCCGGGGCAAGCCCCAACCGCGCAGCCCGCGTCCGGTCGATGTCGATGCGGATGGTGGGCTGGCCGAGTGCATCGAACACGGCCAGGTCGGTGACACCCGGCACGCTCCGCACCACGTCGCGAATTCTCTTGGCGGTTCGCTCGAGCGTCTGCAGATCGTTGCCGAACAGCTTGATCGAATTCTCGCCCTTCACCCCCGAGGCGGCCTCCTCCACGTTGTCCTCGATGTACTGCGAGAAGTTGAACTCCACGCCGGGGAAGCGCTCCTGCAGCGCCTGCGTGAGCTGCTGAGTCAACCTGCCCTTGTCCAGGCGGCGCGGCCAGGCCTCGAACGGCTTCAAGGGCACGAAGAACTCCGCGTTGAAGAAGCCAGTGGCATCGGTGCCGTCATCGGGCCGGCCATGCTGGGAGATGACGGTCTCGACCTCCGGGAAACTCTTGATCAGCCGCCGCATGTCGTTGACGTAGGCGTTGCCCTCCTCGAGCGAGATCGATTCGGGCAGCGTCGCACGGATCCAGAAGTTGCCCTCCTCCAGTTTCGGCAGGAACTCGAGCCCCAGCGAATGCACCGCGACGCCGGCGGTCGCGATCAGAATGCCCAGGACACCGAGCGTCACGACCCGGTTGGCGAGGCAGAATTCCACGACCGGCTCATAGAGGCGGCGCAGGACGCGCACCACGGCCGTTTCCGTCTCGGCAACGCTGTCAGGCAGCAGCAGCGCGCTCAGCGCCGGTGAGACGGTGAAGGTGGCAATGAGGCCGCCGGCGATCGCATATCCGTAGGTCTTCGCCATAGGGCCGAAGATGTGTCCCTCGATGCCGCTCAGCGTGAACAACGGCACGAACCCCGCGATGATGATCGCGGCGGCGAACAGAATTGCCTGATTCACCTCAGCCGCCGCATTCGCGATGACGGCGAACTTGCCGCGAAAGAGGCTCGGCGCGCGCACGACGTGCATCAGAGTGCCGCCCGTGCGGCGCGCCTCGGCGCTCTCGCTCAGGTGCCTGAAGATGTTCTCGACCATGATGACCGAGGCGTCCACGATCAGGCCGAAATCGATTGCGCCGACCGACAGCAGGTTCGCCGACTCCCCCCGCAGGATCATGAGCGCGATCGCGAAGGTGAGGGCGAACGGAATCGTGCAGGCGACGATGATCGCGCTGCGCAGATTGCCCAGGAAGGCCCACTGCAGCAGGAAGATCAGCAGGATTCCGGCGAGCACGTTGTGCAACACCGTGCGCGTGGTGAGGTGGATCAGATCGGAGCGATCGTAGATCCGCTCGATCCGCACTCCCAGCGGCAGAATTCCCGAGCGGTTGATCTCGGCGACTTCGGCTTTCACGCGCTCGATGGTCGGCAGGCTCTGCTCCCCACGGCGCATCAGCACGATGCCTTCGACGATATCGTCGGCGTCGACGTCCTGGCCTGCGATACCCAGGCGCGGCTGGTGACCGGCCTCCACGGTCGCCACATCTCCGATCAGAACCGGCACGCCATGCGGGGCGGCGATCATCGTCTTGCGGATCTCTTCGATCGAGTGAATCAGGCCGACACCGCGCACGACGGCCGCCTGCGGACCGATGTTGACCGTCTGGCCGCCGACGTTGACGTTACTGTTGTTGAGCGCCTGCAGCACCTGCGCAAGCGCCAGCCCCTGCTGCTGCAGGCGTTGCTGATCGACGATGACCTCGAACGTCTTGGTCTTGCCGCCCCAGCCGGTGACGTCGATGACACCGGGGACGGCCTTGAAGCGCCGTTCCAGCACCCAGTCCTGGAGCGTTTTCAGATCGGTCACCGAATAGCCGGGAGGGCCCGCGAGGCGATAGCGATAGATCTCCCCGATGGGGCTGGTGGGTGAGATCTGCGGCAACGCGCCGTTGGGGAGCTTCGCAAGCTGCGACAGGCGGTTGATGACCCATTGCTCGGCCTGCTCGTACGTGAAGTCGTAGGTGAACTGCACCTTCACATCCGACAGCCCGAACAGAGAGATGGTCCGCACGGTCGTGACGTGCGGAATGCCGGCCATCTGCACTTCGATCGCAACGGTGATGTATCGCTCCATCTCCTCCGCCGACTGGCCGCTGCTCTGGGTGACGATGTCGACGAGCGGCGGCACGGGGTCCGGATAGGCTTCGATGTTCAGGTGGCGGAAACCGAAGATCCCGCCCAGGAGAATCAGGGGGAGCAGGATCGCAAGGAACACGCGCTGCTTGAGCGCGACTGCAATGATGGAATTCATGCCTGAAGCGAAGCGCTATCCCGGCTGCGCTTCGCGATCCATGAAGAGACTGCCACGAGTGACGACGCGCTCGCCGGGCTTCAGTCCCTGGAGGACCTCGACCATGCCGCCACGCGTGCGGCCGGTGCGGATGGGTCGCAGGGTGAGCGCGTTGTCGTCCTGCACCACCCACACATGCGCCTGGTCTGCCTCGCGCACCACCGCCTCCTCCGGCACAGCAGCGGCCTCTGAAGGCTCCCCGGTGATGATGTGAAAGCTCGCGTACATCTGCGGCTCGAGCTTCCCGCCCGGATTGGCAAGCGTCGCTCGCACCGGAATACGGTGCGTGACCGGATCGACCTGGGGTCCTACCACTGTCACTTTCGCGTCGAATACCTGGTCAGGGAATGCCAGCACACGCACTTCGGCGCTCTGCCCCGGAGCAATGAACGCAGCGTCCGTCTCGCGCACAGCCGCGATCAGCCATACGGTCGACAGATTTCCGATCGTGAACACGGGAGTCGAGCTTCCCGCCTGGATGTACTGTCCCGGGCCCACCTGGCGATCGGTGATGACGCCGTCTATCGGAGCGAGCACGTCAGTCACGGGATCGGGTTTCGCCGCACGCTCGATCGCCTCGATCTGCGGGTCCGTCTTGCCGAAGATGCGCAAGCGATCGTGCGCTGCGGCGAAAGTGGTCTGAGCGGCGGCCAACTCCGCCTGGGACTGCTGCCAGTCCTGCAGCGAGCCGCCCTTGCCTTCGTAGGCGGCGTGCTTGCGCTCCTCGTTGGTGCGCGCGAGCTTCAGCGCCGCCCCCGCATTGAGCAGATCGCTCTGGCCCTGCAGGAATTCCGAGGCATCGATCCGCAGCAGCGGTGTCCCCTTCCTCACGTATTCGCCGGGCCCCGCCATCACGCTCAGCACGCGCCCGGAAAAAGGCGAGAACACCTGCGTCGCGGTATCGCCGTTGAGTGCAATCTGCCCCTCGGTGAGCTCTTCACTGCGAAAGGTGCGCAACACGACGGGCTGGATCTCGAGCGTCGAGAGTTGCGCGTTCGTCAGGCGGAATGCGCTCGATGCGGCAGAGCTCGCCTGAGGCTGCGTCTGAGGATGGGCGCGCAGCGTGCCCGCTGCAAATAAAACAGCGGCCGCCGCGACCAGCGCGACCAAGAGCACGACACGCACTTGCCTGCGTACAGGCCAGGCGCGCTGCGAGACTGGGAAGTGAGACTGAGCCATCCGCGCACGTCATACCGGGAGAAACGAAATTCTACCGAGGCATGTCGTCAGCGGGCTTACGGCAATCCGTCAGCAACCTTTCATCGGTGTTGCCGCGGAAGAGTCAGAACGGCCTCCAGGCCCCGCTGCGGCAGATTCCCCAGCACGAGTGAGCCGCCGTGGGATTGCGCGATATCTCGCGCAATACTCAATCCGAGACCGGTGCCGCCGCTATCCCGATTGCGCGAGGACTCCACTCGATAAAAGGGCTCGAACACACGCTCCAGCTCCTCGGGAGGAATGCCGGGCCCGTCGTCTTCGATTCGAATCACGACGGCCGTCCCTGCGTCCTGCAGGTACACCCGCGCACTGCCGCCGAATTTGATTGCGTTCTCGATGAGGTTTGTCAGACAACGCTTCAGCCCCTGCGGCTTGCCGACGAGCCCGCTCTGCGCGCTGCCTTGCACGCTCACCTTGCCACCCATCTGGGTGAATTCCGCCTGCAGCGTCGCAAGCAGGGCATTGATGTCCACCGGCGCGAGCGCCTCGTCGTCGTCGAGACCGCGGAACAGTGCGAGTGCGCCCCTCACCATGCTTTCCATCTCGTCGAGCTGCGTCCCAATGCGCGCCTGAGCCTCAGGGTCCTCCAGAGTCTCCACCTGCAGGCGCAGTCGCGTGAGCGGCGTCTTCAGATCGTGCGACATCGCAGCCAACACGCGCGTGCGACTATCGAGATATCGGTGCAGCCGGTCCTGCATCGTGTTGAATGCACGCGCCGCGTCGCGAATCTCGCGCGCCCCCTGCTCCTGCAGCTTCGGCTGTCGAACGTCTCTTCCGACCCGGTCAGCGGCGTTGGCCAGGTGGAACAAGGGCTGTGTGATCGACCTCGCGGTGACGAACAACGCAATTCCCATGATGACCACGAGCAGCGACAGGTTCACGAGCAGGTTGCGCGGAATCGGCGCGCCTTCCGCGGGACGCGCGATGCGGAAGAGTGTCGAACCGCCGTCAGGATATTGGACGGTCACATCGTACAGCCCGTCCATTTCGCCGCGGCGCTCGAGGGTCTGCAGAGGCGACACCTGGATCGCGGAGGTGACTCCCGGCGAAGCAGTGGTAACCGAAATGCGATACCCCGAGCCGAGAATGCCCTGCAGCGTCTGCACCAGCGGGTGCTCGAAATCGCCCGCCAGAGGCAGCGGTAGAAGGGTCTCCCGGACCCGTTGTCGCGGCGGCAATGAGATGCGCGGGATCGGCGAGGGCAGGCGTTCGCCGGGGCCGCCAAGAGGCGGTGGGGCCCTGCGGATCTCGCGCGGTCCGGCAGGGACGCGGTTGGGGGGGTCGCCCGGAGGCCCCAGGGGACGCCGTGCATCCAGGCGTCCCGAAGCCCCAGGGCTGTCGTCCGGGCCAGGGGCGGAACGGGGGTCTCCGGGCAGATCGGCGGGCGCCGATGACTGCAGGCGCCTCCTGGCCTCTCCCAGCAGGGCCCGGCGCCCGAACCGGGCGTACTGCTCGATCAGCCGGCTGGTCGCCTCCGAGCGCTCGCTCGCATTCATGGGCTGCAATGTCAGCGCGATTTCCGCGATGCGCCGCGACCAATCGCGAACGCTCACCTCCAGGACGAACCGCTCGCGCTCATGGGCAATGAGGGCGAGCGCGCCCACCTGCGCCAGCAGTACCGCGATGGTGCAGGCCGCGGCGAGCCGCCCGAATAACGACTGAGGCCAGGCACGCCCGAGAAATTTGATCCAGCTACGCCGCGGGTCGCTCACTGAGTCTCGACGGGCACGCCGATGACGTAGCCTTCGCCGTATACGGTCTTGATGATCTGCGGCGCGCGGGCGTCGTCACCGAGAATCTGCCGCAACCGACTGACGCGCACATCGATACTCCGGTCGAACGGGTCTGCCTCCCGCCCTCGCAGCAACTCTGTGAGCTGGGCGCGCGTCAGCACGCGATTCGACGAGCCGAGCAGTACCGCAAGCAGCCGGTACTCCGCACCGCTCAGAGCGACTTCCTTCCCCGTCGAATCCGTCAGAGTCCGGCTGGTCGTGTCGAGTCGCCACCCGCTGAAGAGGAAACAGCGGACGGTCTCGGGACTCGGGTCGCGCGGCGCATGCGCTGCCCGGCGCAGAACCGCACGGATGCGCCCGAGAAGCTCGCGCGGATTGAACGGCTTGGGAACATAGTCATCGGCACCCAGCTCCAGCCCGACGATCCGGTCGACGTCCTCGCTGCGCGCCGTCAGCATGATCACAGGCAGTTGCGAACGGCTGCGGATTTCGCGGCACAGCGACAAGCCGTCCTCGCCCGGCAACATGAGATCGAGCACCACGAGATCGACATGCGACCGCTCCATGATGCGGCGCATTTCTTTCCCGTCTCCGACGGCGGTCGTGCGGAAGTCGTGTTTGTCCAGGTACTGCGAAAGCAGGGTGCGGATTTCCCGATCGTCGTCGACGATCAGCAAATGCGGGTGGTCGTTCATCGTGCCTCTCACGGGCGCACGGGATACCAGGGTCACAGTGTCGTTCATACGAGCTCCTCTATGAGCGAATGGTGCCCTGCCTGCCCCCGTCGCCGTCAAGAATCCGGTAGTTGTAACGAAGTGTACCGCGACATCCCCTTTTCGCGCCCGCTGCGGCGGGGTGCGGCGGCCTTGGGGCGCCCACAGGTCCGCGCCGATGCGGGTAGTTAGCAGAACGCGGTTGAGGCGGTGGCGTTTACTGTGGTGTACGGGCGCAGTGCTCGGACTGCAAGTCGCGTAATCACTGTGCAGCACGCGCGAGGCGACCACGACCGCTGTGTACCTTGGGAGGTGAACTCGCATACGCTAGTAGGGTCGAACGCAGCGCGTCCAAAAACGCAACACGTCCGAAAACGAGGGAAAGCCGCAATGTCGGCCATCGTCGTCCAAATTGGCAGGCTCGCAGCAGCCGCGGCAGGCGTCACCGCGTGCATGTGGCTTGCCGCTTGCGCCACCGACAGACTCGAGTCCATGCCGCCCACGGGGGTCGACCTCAGCGGGGATTGGCAGCTCGACCCCAACCTCAGCGACGACGCGACAAAGCCGCCGATCAACGACAGCAATTCACCAAGTCAGATGCGTCACCGCAGTGGACGCGGGCGTGGAGGTGGAAGCATCGGGTTGCCACCCTTCGGCAATCCCGCTGGCGCGGGCGGGCCCACGGGCGGCGCGCAGCCTGATGGCACGGAGGATTTCACCAGCAATGCGGACGTGCACAGTCCCTACGTGCGAACGCTGTGGCAAGACCCGAGCAGCGGCAGCGCAGGTGGCAGCACCACGGCCGGCGGAGGTGCCCCTGGTGGCGGCGGCGCGCCTCGCAGCGGCGGCCGCACGCGCACCAACCACTGGCTCGACGCTCCCGTCCGCCTGACCATCGAGCAGAAAGGCAACAAGCTGACGATTCAGAGCAAGACGGCGCGTGGTGAGATACAGACCGACGAGCTCGTCTCGGGCCACAGCAGCGACATCCCGCTCGGCGGGAGCACGGCTGACCGCGACGTTGGTTGGCGAGGAACGATTCTCGTCGTCGATACCAAAGTGAAGAGCGGGACGACGAAAGAGGATGACTACGCGCTCGATGACGAGGGTCACTTGATCTTGTCAACGTTCGTGAGCGGCGCACATGTGCGCAAATCCCAGATCAAGCGCGTCTATGACCGAGTGAGCGGCGCACGAGGCGTGCACCCGTAGCACCCGCCAGAGATAGGCCGTCAGCCCCGCGGCGGCCCTGAATGGAACCGCAGGTCCTCGTCAGGCGAGGTCGCCAACTGCGCTTCTTTGGCCGCCAGCCACGCCAACCGTGGCCGCCACTGCTCCGGTTCCAGGGCACGCGCGAAACCGACATACAACTCGAAGTGACGCGCCTCTGAATGACTGAGCTGCCGGTACAGCGTGCCCAACGGAGCCTGCAGGCGGGGAGCCAGCAGCCGAAACCGCTCGCAGGAGCGAGCCTCGATCAGCGCACCGGTCAACAGCAAGTCGAGCTTGCGCCCCTTCTCGGACGTCCGCACGTGCGCGCGCAGTCCGGCGCCGTACCGCCCGGGCCGCTGGCGTTGAAATGGCACGTTGAGGGCAGTCATCGCCCTCTGCACCTGCTCGAAGTGCCGCAACTCCTCCCGCGCGAGCCGTGAGAGCGCCACCGCGAGCCCCACATCCTCCGGATACGCAAAGATCAGCGCCAGAGCGGTGGAGGCTGCCTTCTTCTCGCAGTTTGCATGGTCCACCAGAACGTCCGCCCAATTCGAGACGGCCGCATCCACCCAGGCACCGGGGGTCGCGGCGGCAAGGATGGTTTGCGTCTCAATCACGATCGGGCGAGAACGCTGAGCGTCAGGAGCGCATCCTCGAGCGCCTCCGCCGCCTGCCGTGCAGTCGGAAACCGGTCCTCCGGCCGCTTCGCCAGCAACCGCTCCATCAGCGGCTGCAACGGGCTCAGGTTCTGCGGCAGGCGCGGCACGGGCTCCTTGCGATGCTTGTAGATGATGGCCATCGGATTTTCGGCTCTATAGGGCTTCTGCCGGGTGAGCAGCTCGTAGAGGATCACCCCCAGACTGTACAGGTCGCTGCGCGCATCGATCGGCTCACCATGGCCCTGCTCCGGGCTCATGTAGTGGGGCGTGCCGAAGATCAAGCCCGTATCGGTCACATCCAGCTCGAGCGCCTCATCCTTGGACATCCCGAAATCGATCAGCGCGGGACTCCCATCGTCACGAAACATGATGTTACCCGGCTTCAGATCGCGGTGCAGGACGCCCGAGGCGTGAATGGCCTCCAGCGCACGAGCCACCGCGACGAGCGTGCGCATTCCCGCAACCGGCTCCATGCCGGTGCGCATCCGCCGCCGCAAATCCCCGGCGCGGAAATATTCCATGACGAGCCACGCGTGCTCGTCGCTGACACCCAGGTCGTAGAGCCGCACGATATTCGGGTGCTGGATGCGCTTGACGATCTCGTATTCCTGCAGGAAGCGGCGGAAGGAGTCGTCGAGCTCCATGTCCTCTTCCTGCCGGTCGCGCGCCACCTTGAGCGCCACCAACGCGCCCGCGTGCTCGCTCTCGGCGAGATACAGATCCGAGACCGGCCCCGCAGCCAGGCGCCGGACATTGCGATAGCCGCGGATGAAAGCGCCGCCGAAACGCTGCTGCTGCCGGCCAGCCTCGCGCCACACAGCACGCGCATAGGATTGGCGATGCTCGGCGGTAACGATCGCATGGACGAGCCCATCACCGTCGATCTGTTCACGTCCCAACACCGCGTGCACGCCAAACGATCGGGCAGCGCGCGCCGCCTCATCGCCGGTCCGCTCGCTGACAAACACCACCGGCGCAAAGCCGCCCCTCCCGACGAGCTCGCGCGCCCAGTCGAGAGCTTCCGGGCGACCGTTGCCGACCAGCACGGCATCGAACGCCTGCGCCAGAAATTCCGGCGCCAGCGTTCCTTCAACCACGGGGTTGCGAACCACGACTTGAGAGCTCGGCCACAGCGACGTCAGTCGCTGCCGCATGTGTGCGCAGAGCGCGCTGTCTTCCTCGATCAGCAGCAATCGCATGGCCACGGGAAGGATTACAACATGGGCGGCCGGGTGCCGCCATGCCGCTCCAGGACCGCCTCCGCTTCCTGCGGGGAGAGGTTCAGTCCGATGACGAGGTCGCCCACATTGGTGCCGGTAGGTCCGGTGTGCACCAGGTCCCCGGAAGCAGCCAGGGCGGCGTTGGAGTCGGCGCGCACCAGACATCGGTCGGCGTCGAGGCCACCGAGGGAGATGCGCGCCACGGTCTCGCCGTCGACGACACCTCCGGCATCCTCCGTCGGACCATCGGTGCCATCGGTTCCGGCCGCGAGCAAAGCGAGGTTGGGCTGTCCGGTCATCAACCTGGCCGCCGCCAGAGCGAGATGTTGGTTACGGCCGCCGCGCCCCGGATTGGCCGGGAGCTCCAGCGTCGACTCGCCACCCCAGACACATACCTGGGCCTGGCTGAGCTGCAACTCGTGAGCGAAGCGAATCGCCAGGCGGACCGCGTCGCCATCAAACACCCGGCCAGGCGCCCCCACCCTCAGACCCCACCCCTGGGCGGCACCGCGAACCGCATCGACGGCGGCATGCACGGAAGCGACGATTGTGCGTTGCACATTGTCCCCGCCCGGCGCGGGTCCCATGAGTCCTGACCCGATGACGCTCGGATCATCACCCGGCACGTCGGAGATGAACAAGGCACGCGCCTGCCGCCCGTGCAGCCGCGCGGCGAGACGTCCACCCTTGATACGAGAGACGCGCGCGCGGCGGGCGTTCAGCTCACCGATCGCCACTCCCTCGGCCATGCCCTGGGAGTTGATCTTCGCAAGGTCCGCGAACGTCACGCCGTCCTCGAGCACCTCGACGAGGCTGGAGGCGCCCCCGGAAATCAGAAACAGGGGTTGCGCATGCGCGGGCAACTCGTCCACCCAGCGCAGCAGACGTGCGCCGGCCTCGAGCGAGCGTTCATCAGGAAGCGGATGAGCGCTCTCGCATATTTCGACAGTCGGCCCGATGCCCGACAGGCTGCGAGCCTCGGCTGACACGTGGTCGTCCTTGGTGATCAACAGCACGTGTTGGATTGATCGGCCCAGCGCGTCATGCGCTCCAAGGACCATCGCTGAGGCCGCCTTGCCCACCGCGGCTATCCAGATCCCTGCAAGCGACGCCCCACCGCCAGCCCCATCGCGCAGCGCGCGGGCAACGCACGAACGCCCGTCAACCCGGTCGAGCCCTGCTCGGAACAGCTCGAGCAACAGCCGGCGCCGGGATTCGCCGTGGCCCGTGAGGTTCTCGGCCACCACGGCCCTTCAGGTTCCTCGAATGACCTTGAGCTTGCCGCGTCGCTCGCGGCGCAGGCGCTTGGCGTCGTCGGAGCGCTCCAGCTGCAGGCGCTCCAGATAGTCGGGCGTCACATCTCCGGTGACGTACTCACCGGAGAAGCACGAGGTGTCGAATTCCTCGACGCGCGAATCCTCGTGCTGGCAGGCGAGAATGAGGTCCTCGAGATCCTGATAGACGAGCCAGTCCGCGCCAATCAACTGCGCCACTTCCTCGACGGTCCGGTTCGCAGCGACGAGCTCGCGCGTCGCCGGCATGTCGATGCCATAGACGTTGGGGAAACGCACTGGGGGAGCGGCGGAAGCGAAATACACCTTCTTGGCGCCCGCCTCGCGTGCCAAGTCGATGATCTGGGCGGAGGTGGTGCCGCGGACGATCGAATCATCCACCAGCAGAACGTTCTTGCCGCGGAACTCCAGGTCGATGGCGTTCAGCTTGCGCCGCACGGATTTCTCGCGCTGATCCTGTCCGGGCATGATGAAGGTGCGGCCGATGTAGCGATTCTTGATGAAGCCCTCGCGATACTTCAGCCCGAGCTTCTGCGCCAGCTGCAACGCGCTCGTGCGGCTGGTGTCGGGAATCGGAATGACGACGTCGATGTCGTGCTCCGGCCGCTCACGGAGGATTTTCTCCGCGAGCTTGTCGCCCATGCGCATGCGCGCGCGGTACACCGAGATGTTGTCGATCTTGGAGTCCGGACGAGCGAAATAGACGTACTCGAAGATGCAGGGCGTGTGGCGCACGGTCGCCACGCACTGTTGCGAATGCAGGCGGCCCTGCTCATCGATGAATACCGCCTCGCCTGGCGCGACGTCGCGTACGAAGCGGAACGACTGCATATCCAGAGCGACGCTCTCGGATGCCAGCATCCATTCGGTGCCGCGCGGCGTCGTTCGCTGTCCCAACACCAGGGGACGAATGCCGTTCGGATCGCGGAACCCGAGAATGCCGTGCCCGATGACCATCGCCACGACCGCATAGCCGCCACGGCAGCGGCGGTAGACGGCGTTGACCGCAGCGAACACGTCGGCGGGAGTGACCCGCGGTGTTCCGATGCGTTGCAGCTCGGACGCGAACACGTTCAGGAGCACTTCCGAGTCGGAAGTGGTGTTCAGATGCCGGCGGTCCTCACGAATGATCACCTCGGCAAGCTCGGTGGCATTGGTCAGGTTGCCGTTGTGCGCCAGACAGATTCCATAGGGCGCGTTGACGTAGAACGGCTGGGCTTCTGAAGCGCTGTCGCACCCGGCCGTCGGATAACGGACGTGGCCAATCCCGGCGTTGCCTTTGAGCTCGAGCATGTGCTGCTGCTGGAACACGTCGCGCACCAGGCCACTGCCCTTGCGCACATACAGCTCGCCATCTCCGGAGGTCGCGATGCCTGCGGCGTCCTGCCCGCGGTGCTGCAGCACAGTCAGCGCATCATAGATCCGCTGATTGACCGCGCCGGTCCCGACGATGCCGACAATTCCACACATGCGTGAGCCGCCTTACGCTTTGAGAGCCGTCACTATAAACGCTGCGCTCCCCGATGCACCGGGTGCTCGCCGACCAGGGTGCGCAGGCCATTGGCGATCGACTCCCCATACGGGATCAATGTCGATTGCCGCCACCAGCGCTCGTCTTCCAGGCGCAGCAGCTGACCGAGAATGATGAGAACGCCGAACAGGATCAGTCCGCGCAAAGCGCCGAACAGCAGGCCCAGGGCCCGGTCGGTGCCGCTGAAGATCGACACGCGCACGAAGTGGCTCAGAGCCGCGCCGAGGCCGGTGCCCACCAGCAGGATGACAACGACGAGAATGGTACGAGCGGCCCAGACACGCACGGCCGAGCCCGCCAGCAGGCCGCCCAGGTGCGGCTCGATCATGTCGCTGAAGTGCCAGGCGACGAACAGTGCGACCACCCAGGTGACGAGCGCCACCGCTTCGCGCAGAAAGCCACGCAGAGCGCCCACGACGGCGGAAATCACGATGCCGGCAATCACCAGGTAGTCGGTTACGTTCATCCGTCAGCCACGGCGGGTAGGCAAGCGGCGCGGATTGTACAAGAGCGCAGGCGCCACTGCTTGGACGGTGCCTGCATTCCGTGATGACCGTGCCAGTTGTCCGGCCGGAACCGTTCCGCCTGCTTGAAATGGAGCCGTTCCGGTGCTCGATTTGACCGAAACGGGGGCCATTCAGGTCCGTGGCACCACCGACCCGGGGGCTCCGGCGGCTCGCAGCTTCGCGGCCAGGTCCGAAGCGGCCGCGCGGTCGGCAACCGGTCCGGCGCGCACCCGGAAGAGCTTCCGGCCATTGCCGGCAATCTCCGCTACCGCGACCTTGAATCCCTTCTCCTTGAGCTCCTGAGCCAGTCGGTCGGCGTTGTCGCGGCTGGCGAAGACGCCGAGCTGAACCATCCAGCCGTGCCCCGAGGCGCCCTCGGTTGTCGCTCGCTCTGGATTGGCCTTGGATGGCGTAGTCGTGTGCGCTGATGAGGTGGCGTGCGTCTGTGCGCTGGGGTGCGGAGGGGCCGCTGAGTGCCGCTCTGGAGTCGGCGCACGATCTGGAACCGGTGCACGCTCCGGTTTCGCAGAGCCCGCTGGAGATGGAGTGCTGGCGCTCGAAGCCGCCGTCGTGGCTCCCTTCGGTGTGCTCGCAGCCTCGCCGGGGACCGCCGTGCCGGTACCACCTGATGCGCCCGTGCCCGGGCCGCTCGGCGTAGTGCCTGAGCCGCCGCTCGCGCTGCCCGAGCTCGGAGCAGGCTCGGTCGAGTCGCCAGGGGCTCCGTCCGTCACTGCGGAGGGATTGGCCTGAGGCGCCGGCTGTCCGGACGCTTCCTGCGCAGTCGCCCCGCTCACGCTCGCTGCCGAGCGCGGCGTCCGGGAGTCGTCTGCAAGATTGATCGTGTACGAGCGTAATGGCGGTTCCTCCGAAGAGGTGGCCGCAGTCTGCGGCGCCGTGCTCGAGCGGACAGGCCCCGTCAGCAGTTCCGGGACCAACAGCACCATGACAGCCACCAGGATAATCGCGCCTGTCAGCCGCTCTTTCACTAAATCGCTCGTGGGTTGTTGGGGCGGAGTTGCGCAGATTCAAGCTCGTCCGCGGGCTTGGAGGTCTGCGTGCTCACTCAGTATATCTTAAGCCACTGCAACGCCGGGCCCACCGTGTACACGGACCCGAAGATGAGCACACGATCCGCGGGGCCGGTGGCCGCTCGCGCCGCCTCGCAGGCCTGCGCCACAGAGTCAGCGAGCGTCACCCGGTCAGACGACACGCGTCCCAATCGCTGCGCCAGCTGGCTCGCCGAGCCACCGCGCGGACCGGGCAGCGAGCACAGGAACCAGTGATCGACCAGCGGCTGCAGTGCACTGACGATCTCCAGCGCGTCCTTGTCGCCGAGGATTCCAACCACTGCGACGGTGCGCCCGCGTGCCGCAGGCAGCGGTCGCTGTTTGACGTGCTCGGCAAAGATTTTTGCCGCCGGCTCGTTGTGCGCGATGTCCAGAATCCACTCGCCGGGCCCCGAGCCCGCGGAGCGGCCCGAGTCAGCTGAGTCGGCGGAGCCGGCTACGACCTGAAAGCGCCCTGCCAGCCGCACCATCCCCAACGCCCGAGTGACCGATCGCTCGTCCAGGCCAAAGGCCGCCCCGAGTCGACGCGGATCGAGCGCTTCAACGGCCGCAAGGGCCGTCGAGGCGTTGCGGTACTGAATCGCGCCCGCGAGGGCCGAAGGCGGCAGACTCCGGAGCGTCTGCCGCAGCCCACGGTATTCCCACTGCTTTCCCTGGACCTGCCAGGTGAAATCCTTGCCGGCCACAATGGGCTGCGCGCCCACAGTCTCGATCGTTGCGAACACGCTGCGAGGCATCTCCGAGGTGCCCAGCACGGCCGGCCGCCCCGAGCGGAAGATGCCGGCCTTCTCCGCACCGATCAGCTCGAGGGTATCGCCAAGCCAGTCGCGATGATCGAATCCGATCGAGCAGACCACTCCGACATCCGCATCCACCAGATTGGCGGCATCCAGCCGGCCGCCCAGACCCACTTCCAGCACCATCGACTGGACGCTCCGATCGGCGAAGATCAACAAGGCCGCCAATGCGTTGAACTCGAAGAAGGTCAGCGTGGTGTTGCCGCGCGCGCCTTCTATCCGCTCGAATGCCGATACGAGCTCGGCATCGGCGACCTGCTCCCCGTTGACGCAGATACGCTCGTTGTAGCGGATGAAGTGCGGGGACGTGAACATGCCGGTGGTAACACCGCCCGCACGCAGGAACGCCTCGATATGGGTGACCGTCGAGCCCTTGCCGTTGGTGCCGCCGACGGTGATGACCGGACACGCAGGCTCATCTATGTGCAGAGCGCGCGCGACTGAAGAGACCCGCGCCAGTCCCAGATCGATCGTCTTGGGGTGAACCGACTCCTGCAGAGCCAGCCACTCTTCCAGCGTTTTTTTCACAGCCTCCTACGCGGCCTCGGCAGGAGTCATCTGCGGCAGCTGCAGCAGTATCCTCAGGATACTGGCGATGCGGTCGCGCATGTCGCGCCGGTCGACGATCATATCCAGTGCACCGTGCTCGAGGAGGAACTCGCTCCTCTGGAAGCCTTCCGGCAGAGTCTCGCGCACCGTCTGCTGAATCACGCGCGGCCCGGCGAAGCCGATCAGAGCGCGCGGCTCGGCAATATTCACATCGCCGAGCATCGCGAGGCTTGCAGATACGCCTCCAGTCGTCGGGTCCGTCATGACTGAGATGAAGGGCATGTGAGCTTGCGCGAGACGCGACAACGCGGCGGCGGTTTTGGCCATCTGCAAGAGGGAATAAAGGGCCTCCTGCATGCGCGCGCCGCCACTCGCGGTGAAGCACACGAACGGCTGCCGGTGCTCGATGCAATGATCGACTCCGCGCTTGAATCGCTCGCCCACCACCGATCCCATCGAACCACCGAGGAACTGGAACTCGAATGCCGAGGCGACGATGGGCAGCCCGTGGAGCTTACCCGCGAGCACAATGAGCGCGTCGTTCTCATGGGTGGCCTTCTGCGCCTGCACGAGCCGGTCCTTGTAGCGCTTGCTGTCCCGGAACTTCAGGGGATCCTCGGGCGTGACTTTCGGGCCGAGCTCTTCGCTTGCCTCCGGATCATCCAGGAAGCGCTCCAAACGCTCGCGCGCCCCGATGCGCATGTGATGGCTGCACTTCGGGCACACATACAGATTGCGCTCCAGCTCGGCGCGATACAGCACGGCGTCGCAGGCCGGGCACTTGATCCACAACCCTTCCGGGACCGACCGCGTACGGCGCTCGGTCTTGATGCGCGAGGGCATGATCTTTTCGAACCAGGACATGGGCAACCCCGTGAGGTGAGCCGAGCTCAGCTGCGGACCAATCAGCTGAGGATAATAGCGACACCCGCCCCGTTCCAGAAAGGATCCTCGGGGGCGGGGTCGGGGAGCCCGAAAGCAGGGCTGTAACGCACCGCCCAGAAGTACAGCCCCTCCGCCGGAGCCGTGGCGGCGGCCGCGCGCCGGTCCCGGCCTTCGAGCACCTCCCTCGCCCAGGCAGGCGGCGCATCGCCGCGTCCCACGGCGATCAGCAACCCAGCGATGTTGCGGACCATGTGGTGCAGGAAGGCGTTGGCCGTCGCATCGATGATCACCCAGTCGCCGCGGCGCACGACAGTGAGCTGCTCCATGCGCCGCACGGGTGAGCGCGCCTGGCATTCCGAGGAACGGAAGGCGCTGAAGTCATGCTCGCCGCACAACGCGGCGGCGGCGGCGCTCATGCTTTGCTCGTCGAGCGGCCGGTGAATATGAGCCACCCGCTTCTCAGCCAGGGCTGAGCGCGCACTGCGGTTCAGGATGACGTAACGGTAAGTTCGCGCCTCGGCGGAATAGCGCGCGTGGAAATGCGAGGGCACCGGACGGCACCAGACGATGCTCACATCGCGCGGCAAGTCGGTGTTGGCACCCAGTATCCATCCGCGCGTAGTTCGCCGCGCCTGAGTGTCGAAGTGCGCCACCTGCCAGCGCGCGTGCACACCAGCGTCCGTACGGCCGGCGCAGACGACACTGACAGGCTCATCGGCAACGCCGCCGAGTGCGCTCTCGATGACAGCCTGAACCGATGGGGATGACGGCTGCGTCTGCCAACCGGCGTACGCAGTTCCGTCGTATTCGATACCTACCGCTATTCGCTGAAGGGCCATGCGACTGCGCAGCCGGCAAAAACCACGCTTTTTGCCGGCGGCAACGGAGCTGATGTCCGCAAAAGCGCCGTAGGCGACTTTTGCCAATAAACTAACCGGGCAAGGACTCCATCAGGCGCTGGGCTTCCTGCTTCTGCGTCGAGGAGCCTTCAGTGAGGACCTCTTCGAGAATGTTGCGAGCCCCATCCGGATCGCCCATGTCCATGTACGCACGTGCCAGATCCAGCTTCGTGCCCACTTCGCTCATCGTGACGGGCTCGAGGTCCGGCAACGCGAGATCGTCCGACGACAGCTTCTGCGTGGAGGTAAACGCCGTATCCGGCACCGTAGCCGAACCGATGTCCAGATCCACACCGGAGCCGTTCGCGGCGTGCGTGGCGCCGTTCATGTCCCCGAGGTCATAGTCGACCTCGCGCGCGCTGATCGCCTGCAGTCGCGATGTCGCTGCCGGATCGTGTGCCTCCTGGCCACCCGAGCCGTTGGCGCGGTCGGAAAGCGCCGCGTCGAGCTCGCTTTCATCCATGTGCCACGTGCCCGTCTCGGAGGGTTTGTCCTCCGTATGAGCGCGTCGCTGCGCATCTTCCATCACGCGCCGTGAGTGATCGTCCATGCCGGCCACCAGCGTCGGCGCGTCCGGAGAGTTGCCGAGTCCCGGCTGGTCCATGGTGTCGAGCGCACCCAGGTCCAGGCCCAGATCGTCTATCGCCAGCTCCGCGGTCTGCTCGGCGGAGTTCTGCCGCATGGCGGTCTCGACCTTCTGGCGAATGGTCGGATTGTCCGGGGTGCTGATTGCAGGCTGCTCGACAGTCGGGGCTTCCGGATCGAAATCCGGAATCAACGACGTGTCATCTGCCCGCGAGATCTTCTGCGTCATCTGCCGGGTGGTCCCGGTAGCGGCGCCCGTGAAGTTCTGGTCGATCGCGGCGTTACGGTCCGTGGCCGTGCCGAGTGTCGAGGAGGCAGCCGTGTCGCCCAGCGCGGAGCCGATGTCGAGGTCGACGTCGCCCGCGCCCTGCCCGGGAACCGGCTCGCCGAGCAGATCGAAGTCGACGCGGCTCTGACCGCCTTCGAGGTTGAGATCCACTCCACCGGCGGCCGCGCCGCTGAGGCCGCCACCGGCGGCAAACAGCGGATCCTCCGGAGCGAGCTGCTTGCCCATGATGACGATCTTTTCCCACTCGCCGGGCGCGGCCTGCTCGCGCGTCTCGGCCAGCTCGCGGGCGGTCTGCAGGAACTGATCCTTGTTGCCCCAGACGAAGAACACTTCCAGCAGCTTCAGCTTCAGGTCGCGCCGTGCGGGCTCGCGGCTGATGGCGATGCGAATCAGATCGGCGGCCTGATCGTACAGGCCGTAGGCCATGTGGAAGTCGGCCTCGGCCAGCGGATCGCCCTGATCGAGATTGATCGCGGTCTCGCTGCTGATGGTGTCATCGGATGCAACGTGCTTGGCCGCGGCCGCCGCGGGTGCCGGCCCGCCGGGGAATTTCGGCCGCTCGTGCGTGCCCGACTCCTCGACGAGGAAAGCATCCTCACGCGGCGTCGCGGCCTGCGAAGGGCGCACCTGGTTACCCGTCTCGCCCGAGGCGAAGCCACCACGGCTGGCGGATTCCGCACCGGCGGCTGCCAGGCGGCCCAGGGAGTCGTCGAAATCGTTCTGACGGCGCGAGCGCATCGTCTTGAGGCCCAGCCAGGCCAGGATCAGCACGACGACGCCAGCCAGCGCCCACCAGTAGTCCATCAGGATGTCGAGAATGCCCCCCGACTCCGAAGCCGCGGCAGGCGGCGGCGCCTTATGCGGCTTGGCGGCGGGCTTGGCCGCTGCGGCGGCCGGAGGTGCAGCTTCCGGCGGCGCTGTAACGGCGGCCTCCGGCTGAGGAGCGGGTGCCGGCGGCGGTGTTTCGGCGACCGGGGGTGCCGGCGGGGTCGCAGGGGGCGCTGCGGCTTCAGCAGGCGGCTGTGCGGCCGGGGGCGGGGCGGGAGCGGGGGTCGGCTCCGCAGCAGGCGCCTTGGCGCCCTGCTTGGCTGCCAGCTTCTGCTGCAGATCGGCCAGCTCGGCGTTACGCAGCTCCAGCAGGCGCTTCTGCTCGCTGAGCTGCCCCTCCAGGTCGTGCACCTGACCCTGGAGAGCCTTCACTTGAGCGGTGTCGGTACCGGTTGCCGTACCACCGGGCTCGCTCGGTGAGACCAGCCTCAGATGGCCGGGCTCTCCGGCAGCCGGGGTCTCGGAAGCGCCAGTGCCGCCTCGCCACGCCGCGTACTGGCGGCGGATCTCGGCCGAAGCCTGAGTCGCCGACACAGCGGCAACGGCAGATGCATCGGGCATCCGCAGTACCGCGCCGGAGCGCATGAGGTTCATGTTCTGATCGAATGCGCGCGGGTTGGCCTGATAGATAGCCAACATCCACTCACGTGTCTGGGCAGAGCTCGGGCCGCTTCCGGAAGCGCCGGCGGCAATCTGAGAGAGAGTCTCGCCACGCTTGACGAGGTGAGTGCCGTCACCGGGGTTGTTGACGACAGGACTTGGCGACGTCGCGGCGGAGGCGCGCGTGCGTGACGGCGGTGCGCTGGTGTTGGCGGCAGGTGCGGCGGGAGGCGACGCCTGCGAAGCAGCCGGCACCGGCGCTGGCGGCGCAGGCCGCGAAATCTGCCCTTCATGCGCTCCCGCACCCGCGGCAGGTGCAGCCACCGGTGCGTTCGCCTGAGCTTGATTCGGCGTATACACGGGAGGATCGAGCAACATCGTGTATTCGCGAGTGGAGTGCCCACGGGCCCAATCCACTTCGACCAGGAGCGTTACGAACGGCTCGGTGATCGTATCGCTGGATTTGAGCCTGATGACCTCACGACCGTCCGTGCCACGCTCGGCCTTTACCTGCACGCTGCTGAGGAAGACAGGCCAATCCAACCCGTGCTGCACGAAAACATCGCGCGGCGCGATCTGAACCTTGAGGCTCTGCAGCTCCTCAGGCGTAGCGTCCAGGTCGATGGTGGCATCGAGCGGAGCATTCAGCGAGGACAGAAGATGTATGTCTCCGAGACCGAGCGCGAACCCTGCTGAGGGCATCACCAACAGCAGTGCCAGCGCCCGGCTTGAGCGTTTGGCGACCATGTACGACACCCACGAAGGCATCAGTTATAAAAAAGCTTTTAGAAACAAGCGAGTGGACCGCTTTTCGCGATCTCCCCCGCGATGAACGTGGCAATATAACTTAATTCGTCCGCGCGGCCAAAGCCTCTGCGATCTGCACGCTGTTCGTAGCAGCCCCTTTGCGCACGTTGTCCGCGACGACCCATAAGTTAAGTCCCCTCTCTGCGGTCAGATCTTCACGTATTCTTCCCACATAAACTGTGTCGCGGTTCGCTGCCTCGGTAGCCGCCGTTGGGTACCCCCCTGCCCGGCGCTCATCCAGCACCTCTACTCCGGGAGCCCGTTTCAGCAGGGCCCTGACCTCCGCAACCGTGATCTTCGTCGCAGTCTCGATGCTGACCGCCTCGGAATGGCCGTAGAACACCGGCACACGCACGGCGGTGGCGCTCACCCGGATGTTCGGATCCTCCAGGATCTTGCGGGTCTCCCAGACGATCTTCATCTCCTCGCGCGTATAGCCGTTGTCCTCGAAACGGTCGATCTGCGGCACGCAGTTGAATGCGATCCGCTTCGGCACCACCCGGGCCGCAGGCGCCGCGCGGCCGCTCATCAGCGCGATGCTCTGCTCCGCCAGCTCCTCCACCGCCTCCCGCCCGGCGCCCGAGACCGACTGATAGGTCGCCACGTTGATGCGCTCGATGCCCACCGCGTCGTAGATCGGCTTGAGCGCAACGACGAGTTGGATGGTGGAGCAGTTGGGATTGGCGATGATGCCGCGTGCCCGGTAGCCATCGAGCGCGTGCAGGTTGACTTCCGGCACGATGAGCGGGACGTCGTCCTGGTAACGGAACTCCGAGGTGTTGTCGATCACGATGCAGCCCGCGGCCGCTGCCTTGGGCGCATGCTCCTTCGAGACCGCACCCCCCGCGGAGAACAGGGCGAACCGTGCGCGTGCGAAATCGAAGCCCGCGAGCTCGAGCACAGGGTAGTCGCGGCCCCGGAAGCTGACCGACTTGCCGAGCGAGCGGTTGCTGGCGAGCGGATAGATCTCCCCGACCGGAAAGTTGCGCTCCTCCAGCACCCGGAACATCGTCTCGCCTACCAACCCGGTAGCGCCGACGACCGCGATGTCATGCGTCCGACCGCTCATATCACGGGCGTTCTGGACTGGACGTCCGCGTTCTGAGCGCGGTGGCGCAAGTAGTGATCCATGAGCACGATCGCGAGCATGGCTTCAGCGATCGGCGTCGCGCGCAGCCCGACACAGGGATCGTGCCGTCCCGTGGTGACAACCTCCACCGGATTGCCGTCGATGTCGATGGTCGTGCCGGGGACCTGGATGCTCGAGGTCGGCTTCAGCGCCATGTGCGCGATGACGTCCTGTCCGGAGGAGATGCCCCCGAGAATGCCGCCGGCGTTGTTGCTCCTGAAGCCCTTGGGCGTCAGCTCATCCCGATGCTCACTGCCTTTCTGTTCCGTCGCGCGCACGCCGGCGCCGATCTCGACGGCCTTCACGGCATTGATGCTCATCAGCGCATGGGCGATGTCCGCATCCAACCGGTCGAACACGGGCTCTCCCAGACCAGGGGGGACGCCCGTGGCCACCACGGTGACGCGAGCGCCGATCGAGTCTCCCGCTTCGCGCACCTTCCAGATCAGAGCTTCGAGCTCGGGGATGCGCGCGGGGTCGGGACAGAAGAACGGGTTCTGGTACGCAAACGGCGGATCCACAGGCTCCAGCCGCAGATCACCCACCTGGCTCAGGTAGCCATGGATGCGGACGCCGAGCCGATGAGCCAGATATTTGCGGGCGATGGCGCCGGCGGCGACCCGCATGACCGTTTCACGTGCCGAGGAGCGCCCACCGCCTCTGTAATCGCGGACCCCGTATTTCTGCTGATAGGTGTAATCGGCGTGTCCGGGGCGAAAACGGTCCTTGATTTTCTCGTAGTCACGCGAGCGTGCGTCCGTATTCTCGATGAGGAGGCCGATGGGCGTGCCCGTCGTACGCCCCTCGAACACGCCCGACAGAAAGCGAATCTGATCGCCCTCGCGGCGCTGGCTGACGAAATGCGACGTGCCGGTGCGGCGGCGATCGATATCGAGCTGCAGGTCCTCGGGGCAGATCTCCAGCCCCGGCGGACAGCCGTCCACGATGCAGCCCATGGCGGGGCCGTGGCTCTCGCCGAACGTCGTGACTGTAAACAGCTTGCCTATCGTGTTACCGGACATGGGCCCTGTCTTGCGACCCGATGGGGGTCATGAGAGCTGCTGCAATTGTTCCGCCGTGAGCAGGAAGACACCGCCGCCGCCACGCTCGAATTCCAGCCACGTGAACGGCAGATGCCGGTAGGCGCGTCGGACGGCCGCTGCGGTGTTGCCTACCTCGACGACCAGAATTCCGCGCGGACGCAGGTGGCGGCCCGCGTTCCGTAGGATGACCGTGACGGAGTCGAGGCCAGCCGGTCCTGCCGCAAGCGCCATCCGCGGCTCATGCCGATACTCCGGCGGCAGACTCCGGAGCTCGCGCGCGCCCACGTAGGGCGGGTTGGCCACGATGATATCGTAGGTTTCACCCTCGATGGCGCTGAAATGATCCGATTTGAACAGGCTCAGGCGCCGCCCCAGGCGGTGCCGCCTCACATTGGCGCGCGCCACTTCCAACGCCTCCGGCGAGATGTCGAGGGCATCCACGCGGGCGCGCGGAAAGGCCTTGGCGCACGCGATGGCGATACAGCCCGAGCCGGTGCCCACATCCACGATCCGCCGCACCCGGGCCGGATCGATCCACGGCGCGAACTGCCTCTCAATGAGCTCCGCCAGCGGGGAGCGAGGGATCAGGACGCGCTCGTCCACGTGGATCGGCAGCCCGGCAAACCAGGTGAGCCCGGTGAGGTAGACCGCCGGGATGCGCTCGCGGATGCGGCGCTCGATCAGATGCTCCGCCCGCCGCCGCCCCGCCTCACTCACAGGCCGGCGATAGAGGCTCGGGCGGGCCTCATGCGGCAAGCCAAGCGCGTGCAGCACGAGCGCCGCAGAATCGTCGCGCGCGTTGTCCGTCCCGTGTCCGAAGAACACGCCTGCGCGGCGCAGACGCCGCGCGCCAAGCTCGATGAGCTGAAGCACGGTCGGCTTGCGGCCCCTGTGGGATACTGGCTTCATGGAACGAAGATCCTGGCTCCTCATATTCGTGGCGGCGCTGTGCGCCGCGTCGGCCGGCTTCTGGCTGGCGCGCAAACTTGACAGCTCCGCTCCCCAGCTGGCAAGCGGCACCTGGTTGCCGCAGGCGCGCCAGGTCGGGGACTTTCATCTCATCAACGACGCCGGGCAGCCCTTCTCGGCCGCACAGCTGCAGGGCGCCCCGAGCCTGGTGTTCTTCGGCTTCACGCATTGTCCGGATGTCTGCCCGACCACCCTCGCCAAGCTCGCTCAGGTGAAGAAGAGCGGCGCGCTGCCGCAGCTGCGCGTGCTGCTGGTCAGCATCGACCCGCAGCGCGATACGCCACCGGTCCTGTCCCGGTATGTGCATGCTTTCGACCCGCAGTTCATCGGGCTGACCGGCGACACGGCGGCGGTCGGCAAAGTGGCCGCGGACTTCGGAGTGGCGGTTCAGCGGGTGCCGCTGCCGGGAGGCGACTACACGATGGATCACTCCGCCACGGTCTTTCTGCTCGACGCCCATGCCCGCGAGGTCGCCGTCTTCACCCCGCCGTTCGATGCCAAACAGATCGCCCAGGATCTGCGCACTGCGGCGCCGGACCTCAACAAGAACGGTTGATGCGCGACGCGCTGTTCATCGCGCTGCAGAAAATCCTTCCGCAGCATTTCCTTTCGCGCCTGGTGCTTCGACTGACGCGCGTCCGGGCGCCGCGGGTCAAGAACACGCTCATCTCTGTTTTCCTGCGCAGGTTCCGGCCCGACATGAGTGAGGCGGCCCAGCCGGATGCGCTCAGCTACCCGAGCTTCAACGAGTTCTTCACCCGCGCGTTGCGCGCAGGCGCGCGTCCCGTGGATTCCAACTCCCAGGTCATCGTATCGCCCGTGGATGGCACCGTGAGCCAGATCGGATCTCTGGCGGGCTCGCGGATCCTGCAGGCGAAGGGCCACGACTACACGCTCGAGGAGCTGCTCGCTGCCTCCCCTGCCGCTTCCGACTGGCCGCAGCGATTCCGCGGCGGGCAGTTCGCCACCTTGTACCTGGCCCCTTATAACTACCATCGCATCCACATGCCGATGCATGGCACCCTGCGCGCCGCGTGGTACGTTCCTGGGAGTCTCTTCAGCGTCAACGCGGTGACCGCCGCTTCCGTGCCCAACCTGTTCGCCCGCAACGAGCGGGTCGTGTGTATCTTCGAAGAGGGGCCTGCGCTGTTCGCGATGGTGCTGGTCGGTGCCCTGTTCGTGGGCAGCATCGCGACGGTCTGGCACGGCGACATCACCCCGCGCCGCCGCCGGCAGCGGACGGACCTTCCGGTGGACCGTTCGCTCGGGCCCCTGTCGTTGCGCAAGGCAGCCGAAATGGGTCGCTTCAACATGGGATCGACGCTGATCCTGCTGACGCCCGCGGGCTTCGCCGAGTGGCTGCCGGGACTCGCAGCCGGGTCGCGCATTCAAATGGGGGAGGCGCTGGCGAGGATCCGATGAGCGACTGGCGTCCAACGGCCACTCGAGCGACGCTGCAGCGCCGGGCACTGATGCTGGGGCAGGCGCGCAGCTTCTTTGCCGCACGGCAGGTGATGGAGGTCGACACGCCGGTGGTGGTGAACGCGCCCGTGACCGATGTGCACATCCACTCGGCGCGGGTGACCTTATCCAACCATCAACCGTACTTCCTGCACACCTCCCCGGAATACGCCATGAAACGCCTGCTGGCCGCAGGCACGGGCGACATCTACCAGGTCTGTCACGTGGTGAGGGGCTTCGAGCGCGGCCGCCTGCACAACTCGGAGTTCACTCTCATCGAGTGGTATCGCACGGGATTCTCGTTGAGCCGGTTGATGGAGGAAGTCGCAGAGCTCGTGCGCGAGCTGCTGGGGACCCCTGCTGCGGGCGAGAGATTGAGTTATCGTGAGGCATTCCTTCGTCACCTGGAGTTGGATCCTTTCACGGCCTCCGACCAACAGCTGTCGAACGTCGCCCGCGTGCACGGGTACACCCCAGCCGACCCGCCATCGCGGGATGAGTTGCTCGAGTTCCTCATGGGCACGCGCGTCGGGCCGCAGCTGGGCATCCACGGTCTCACCTTCGTTCACGGTTACCCGGCCTCACAGGCCGCGCTCGCTCGCCTGGATCCGCAGGATCCGAGGGCTGCGCTGCGGTTCGAGCTCTATGTGGAGGGGGTGGAGTTGGCGAACGGCTTTCACGAGCTAGCCTCGGCCGCGGAGCAAAGGGCGCGCTTCGAGAGCGATCTGGCGGCGCGCCGCCGGCTGGGGTCGCCCGCGCCGCCCCTCGATGAGCGCCTGCTCGCCGCGTTGGAGGCGGGGCTGCCGGACTGCTGCGGAGTTGCCTTGGGTTTCGACCGAGTCGTCATGCTGGCGACAGATGCAAAGTCCATCGATGAGGTGCTGCCATTCCCCACCGAGCGGGCCTGACACGGATCGCCCTTACGGGGGAGAGCCAACCGGTCCGGCGCCGGTAAGAATACGCACCCGTCGGAGCACACCACCGATGCACGCAACCCACCGCTACGACTTCAAGGACAAAGCCGCCGATTACGCCAGCCTCGCGGGCGAGCTGACGGGACTGCTGGCGGGCGAAACCGACATGGTCGCCAACGCTGCCAACACCTCAGCGCTGCTGTTCGATGCTCTTCCAGACATCAACTGGGCAGGCTTCTACTTCGTGAGAGGCAACGAGCTGGTTGTCGGACCGTTTCAGGGCAAGCCCGCCTGTGTGCGTATCGGCATGGGCAAGGGGGTGTGTGGTAGCGCTGCGCAGCAGCGCAGAAGCATTGTGGTGCCGGACGTGGGGTCTTTTCCCGGGCACATTGCCTGCGATGCCGCCTCCCGCTCGGAAATCGTGATTCCGCTGCTGGCCAACGACCTGGTGTTGGGCGTGCTCGACATCGACAGTCCCACGCCCGCGCGCTTCGATGAAATCGATCGTGTCGGGCTCGAGCGTGTGGCCGGCATTTTTCTCGAGGCGAGCCGGCCTTGAGCGAGTCTCGCGCAGGCAGGGGTCTGGCCGCGGGCCTGGGTGCCTTCATCATCTGGGGGCTCTTTCCGCTCTATCTGAAACCACTGCACGCCGTGGGAACGCTCGAGGTGATCGCGCATCGCGTCACCTGGTCGTGCGTATTCATCTTCATCTGGATGCTGCTGCGCGGTGAGCTGCGGCAGGTCCGCGCGACACTGGCAAATCCTGCGCTCCTGTGGCGCCTGTGCCTCTCGGCAGGCCTGATCACCGTCAACTGGGTGGTGTACGTGTACGCCGTCGCCAACGGACACGTGGTGGAGACGAGCCTCGGGTACTTCATCAACCCGCTGCTGAATGTGGTGCTGGGCCTGGTATTCCTGCGCGAGCGGCTCAACCCGGCGCAGTGGATATCGGTAGGGTTGGCGAGCGTCGCCGTGCTCTACATGAGCGTCATTTCGGGCAATCCTCCCTGGATCTCGCTGACCCTGGCCGCGGCGTTCGGTCTCTACGGGTTCGTGCGCAAGGTCATCCCCGTCGCGGCCCTTCCGGGCCTCGCGGTGGAGACCTTCCTGCTGCTGCCGGTAGCGGCGGGTTACCTCCTGTGGCTGGAGATGACCGGTGTGGGCGCCCTCGGCCATTCCGGTGGAGTGGTCGATGCGATGCTGGTCGCCGCCGGGCCCATTACGGCGGTGCCGCTGTTCCTGTTCGCCTATGGCGCCCGACTCATTCCGTATTCAGCGATGGGACTGATTCAGTATCTCGCCCCAAGCCTGCAACTGGCGCTCGGGCTGGCGGTGTTCGGGGAAACCCTCGAGCGCAGCCGCGCCGTAGGCCTCACCCTGATCTGGGTGGGGCTGGCGATCTACACCGCCGATGGGATCTGGCGGAGCCGCCCGAAGCGGCGTTCAGCCCTTGCCGCGTGAGATGTAAGACCCGGTCCGGGTGTCGATCCTGAGGATGTCGCCTTCGTTGATGAACAGCGGCACGCGCACCACGGCGCCGGTCTCCAGCTTGGCCGGCTTCTGGCCGCCGGTGGCCGTGTCGCCCCGCAGGCCCGGATCGGTCTCGATCACCTTCAGCTCGATGTGAGGCGGCGGCGTGACAACCAGGGGAACGTTGTTCCACAGGGTCACGATGCAAACCACGCCGTCCTTGAGCCACTGCGCGGCATCGCCCACGGCGGCCTTGCCGGCGGTGTACTGCTCGAAGCTTTCCGGCTGCATGAAGTACCAGAAGTCCCCGTCCAGATAGAGATACTGCATCTCCGTGTCGACCACGTCCGCCGCCTCCAGGGACTCCCCGGAACGGAAGGTCTTCTCGATGGTCCGGCCGGTCTTGAGATTGCGCACCTTGATGCGGTTGAAGGCCTGCCCCTTGCCGGGCTTGACGAACTCGTTCTCGACGATGGCGTAGGGCTCGCCATCCAGAAGAACCTTCATGCCGCCGCGGATTTCGCTCGTGGTGTAGCTGGACATTTCGTGCTCACGTGGGTCTGGTGCAGAATGCGCGACCCGATCGATCCAACCGGCGCGCCAAAAGGGCCGCGTATGATAACGGCAACGACCCCCCCCCGCTACCTGACCCCCTTGGGACAGGCCCCCGCCCGCTGGCAGCTCGAGATGGCCGCCGCCCTCACCAGCGTCGAGGCCCTGGCGCAGGCGGTCGGCCTGGATGCGGGGGCCTGCGATGCGACCGCCGCCGCAGCGTTCAAGCTCCGCGTTCCACACAGCTACGTACGCCGCATGCGTCGGGGCGACCCTCACGACCCCCTGCTGCTGCAGGTGTTGCCCTCCCCCCGCGAGAACCAGAAGAGAGCGGATTTCACCGCCGACCCGGTGGGGGAGCAGTCAGCGGTCCGGGCCCCGGGATTGCTGAAAAAGTACTCAGGTCGCGCCCTGCTGATTACCACGCAGGCGTGTGCAGTCCATTGCCGCTACTGTTTTCGCCGCGAGTTCCCCTACACCGAGCAGGCAGGCGATGCGCCCAGGTGGAGTGAGGCACTGGAGGAGATCGCTCGCGATGAGTCGATCCAGGAAATCATCCTCAGCGGCGGCGACCCCCTGTCGCTAAGCGATGCCCGATTGAAGAGCCTCACGGATGCGCTCGCTGACATCCCTCACTTGCGTCGACTGCGTGTGCATACACGTCAGCCCATCGTGCTGCCCTCCCGCGTGGATTCTGGACTCATCGCCTGGATACGCGGCGTGCGCCGGCCGATGGTATTTGTCCTGCACTGCAACCATCCGAACGAGATCGATGCGGAGGTCCGTGAAGCCTGCGCCGCGTTGCGCGAAACCGGCCTCACCCTGCTCAACCAGTCGGTGCTGCTGCGCGGGGTCAATGACTCCGCGGACGTGCTGGCCGAGCTGTCCGAACGACTCTTCGAGGCAGGCGTTCTCCCCTACTATCTCCACCTGCTCGACAAAGTCAGCGGTGCAGCACACTTCGATGTGCCGGAGGCCACCGCCACCCGCATGGCCGGACAGCTGGCGGCGCGCTTGCCGGGCTATCTCGTCCCCCGCCTGGTCCGTGAGGTACACGGCGCACCGGCGAAAGTTACGTTGCCCGTCACGCTTTAACTGAGAGACGGCTCAAAGGGCCCCCGGGGGGTCGGTGCTAGAATCCCTGATAACGCCCGGTAGGGCGGCCCGGAAGGGCGAGGCGCGTGAGCGCCCGAGTAATCCGCCCCGTTCCGGGGTATTCGTTCGCCTGGGGAGGCAGCCGCTTGACCGAGCAGAATGCGGTCCCGCTCATCATTCTGAGCACCGCGCGTGATCCCGTTGAGGCGATCAATAGTGTTCTGCGCCGGGCAGGGCATGCGGTTCATTGCACCTGGATTCCGGAGCTGCGCGACCTGGCGGACGCCCTCACGCAGATCAATCCGGAGCTGGTGATTCACGTGGCCAGCGGAAGTATCGAATTGCAGGCGACCATCGGGGTTCGCGATCAGGTCGCCCCCCGGCTGCCCGTGCTCGTCCTGGCGGACGCCCTCGGCAAGGAGCCGGCCACCGAAGCCCTCATTACGGATGCCCTGCTCGCAGGCGCCCGCGACCTGGTGTCCCTCTCCATGCCGGCGCGATTGAATGCCGTCGTGCTGCGCGAGCTACGCGCGTTCCGCATGGAACGTGCCCTGAATACGACGGTCAAGTCGGCGCGCGATGCGCGCAGCCAGCTGGAGTCGGTGCTGCAGCGATCCAACGACGCGATCATTCAGGTGCAGGAAGGCATCGTGGTCGACGCCAATCCCGCCTGGGGCGAGTTGTACGGCAGCCTCGACGGCCTGGTCGGGCAGCCGGTGATGGACCTGTTCGATGAATCCAACCAGGCAGCGCTCAAAGGCGCCTTGACCGCCTGCCTGCAGGGCCGCTGGAGCGACCACACCCTGAAGGTGGGTGCGCTGCTAGCGGATGGCTCCGCGTTGCCCGTTGAAATCGTGCTGGCCCTCGGTGAGCACGAAGGGGAGCCGTGCGTGCGGCTGGTGGTGCCGGCCAGAAAGCGCGACGAGGTCAAGCTCGCCGCCGACGTCACGGAAGCCATCCGCTCGGATGCCTCGACCGGCTTCCTGCACAGGCGCGAGTTGCTGGAGGCGCTGGCCAAGCGCCTGGCGATCCCCGCGGCGGGCGGCATGCGTCACCTCGCGCTGATCAAGCTCGACAAGTTCGCTACGCTCGAGCGCGACGTCGGCGTCGTCGCGAGCGAGGAGATCATCGTCGAGTTCGCGAAGATCCTGCGCGAGACGCTGCACCCGAAAGAGATCATCGGCCGGCTTGGCGGTGTGAAGTTCCTGGCGCTGCTGGAGCGCGGCAACGAGCACGACGTCGAGGCCTGGAGCGCGCAGCTCCTGGGCCGGTTGCAGAAGCACACCACACGCGTCAGAGACAAGTCCGTCACTGTGACGTGCACGATCGGTCTCACCGTGGTCTCGCACAGCCAGACCGACCTGGACGCAGTCATTGCCGACGCTGTCGAGGCCTGCAAACGAGGCACCCAGCGTGGCGGCAATCAAGCGGTCGTCTCCGACCGCGCCGATGCCGATACGCGTGTTCAGTCCTATGACCTGGTGTGGGTCAAGCACATCAAGGCGGCCCTGATGGAGAACCGCTTCCGGCTCGTACAGCAGCCGGTGGCGAGCCTGCAGGGCGAAGATCCGGCGATGTTCGACGTGCTGGTGCGCATGATCGACGGGAGCGGCAAGGAAGTGTTGCCGTCGGAGTTCATGGCTGCCGCCGAGCGCAACGATCTGATGAAGAACATCGATCGCTGGGTCGTGGGAGCCTCTTTATCGTTCGCGGCACAGCGCAAGCCCGGGTGCCTGTTCGTGCGCCTGTCGAAGGACACCGTCGCCGACGCGACGTTCCAGGGGTGGTTGGAGAATCACGTGCGCTCGAGCCGCGCAGAACCCTCGCGGCTGTGCTTCCAAGTGAATGAAGCGATTGCCTCGACCTACGCCCCGCAGGTCAAGGCGCTCGCGGGCGCTCTGCGCCAGCGCGGCTTCCGCTTCGCCATCGATGGCTTCGGTTCCGGTCGTGACAGTCAGGGGCTGCTCGATAGCGTGCCCCTGGACTTTGTGAAGATCGATGGCGCACTGGTGCAGAGCCTCGCCGCCGACCAGGGCCTGCAGCAACGCACGCGCACCCTGGTCGAGGCGGCCACCAAGCGCCTCATCCAGACCATCGCCGAGCGCGTCGAGGACGCCAACACCATGGCCGTGCTGTGGCAGCTCGGCGTGCAGTACATCCAGGGCTACTTCATCAACGAGCCCGAGCAGGTCGTGCTGGGGGCGGCGCAGGGGCGCTGAGGGGCCTCGCCCGCGGCGCCGGCGGTACGCTAGTCCTTCTTCTCAGGCGGCGGAGGCAGCTTCGACTCCAGGCGATCGACCTTGCGAGGCCAGCCGCGAGGCAGCACCGAGCCGCGCTGGGCGCGCTGACCGCGGTATTCCTTGAGGTCCTTCCAGTCGAGCTCCTTCTGCTTGTCACCCGCCCAGAGCACGAGACTGCCGCTGGGAGGCACGACGGCCACGCCGGTCATCACCTCCTCGCGAGCGGCGGCCTTCTTGGAAGGAATGTCATAAAGCTTGTTGCCCTTGCCGCGAGGCATCTCCGGCACGTCCGTGACCGGAAAAGCCAACAGCTTGCCTTCGCTGCTGACCGCCACGACGAGGGCGTCCTGGGAAGGCACCCACGCCGGAGGCAGCACGAATGAGTTGTCGGGCACGTTGAGAACGGTCTTGCCGGCGCGGCGGTCGGTGATCAGTTCCTTGAGCCGTACGGTAAATCCGTAGCCCGCATCGCTCGCGAGCAGCCACAGATCCTCGGGCTCGCCGATCATCACCCCGGCGAACTTCGCGCCATCGGGCGGATTGAAGCGACCTGACAGCGGATCGCCGAGTCCGCGCGCCGAGGGCAAGGAGTGCGCCGGCAGGCTGTAGGTGCGGCCGGTGCTGTCGATGAATACTGCCTGCTGCAGGCTGCGGCCCCGGGCGGCCGACTGGAAGCCGTCGCCGGTCTTGTACGACAGCGTCAGGGGATCGATCTCGTGACCCTTCGCCGAGCGCACCCAGCCGCCGGTGGACAGCACCACCGTCACGGGCTCGTTGGGAATGAGCGAGGTCTCATCGATCGCCTGCGCGGCCTCGCGCTCGACGATCTTCGTGCGGCGGTCGTCGCCGAACTTCTCCGCATCCGCGCGGATCTCCTCGCCGACGAGCTTGCGCAGCCTGGCGCGGCTCTTCAGCAGCGCTTCGAGCTCATCGCGCTCATCGCTCAAGGCCTTCTGCTCCTCGCGGATCTTCATCTCCTCGAGCTTCGCCAGGTGGCGCAGCTTGGTCTCGAGGATCGCCTCGGTCTGCTCATCCGAGAGCTTGAAGCGCTTCATCAGCACCGGCTTCGGCTCATCCTCCCGGCGGATGATGCGGATCACCTCGTCGAGATTCAGATAGACGGCCAGCAGGCCGTCCAGGATGTGCAGCCGCCGCGTGACTCGATCCAGGCGGTGCTGCAGTCGGCGCGTGACGGTCTTGATGCGGTATTCGAGCCACTCGCTCAGGATGCTCTTCAGGCCCATGACCTTCGGCCGGCCGTCGAGCCCGATGACGTTCAGGTTGACCCGATAGTTGCGCTCCAGGTCGGTCGTGGCGAACAGGTGGTTCATCACCTCGACCATGTCCACGCGGTTGGAGCGGGGCACGATGACCAGCCGCGTCGGATTCTCGTGATCGGACTCGTCGCGCAGATCCTCCACCATGGGCAACTTCTTGTTGCGCATCTGCTCGGCGATCTGCTCCTGCACGCGCACGCCCGAGACCTGGTAGGGGAAGGCCGTGATGATGACGTTGCCGTCCTCGATTTCGTAGGTGGCGCGGGCCTTGAAACTGCCCACGCCCTTTTCGTAGAACTCCTTGAGGTCGGCGCGCGGGGAGATGATCTCCGCGCCCGTCGGCAGGTCGGGGCCCTTCACGTGCTTCATCAGCTGCGCGGTTGTGGCCTCCGGGTCCTCCAGCAGGTGAATGCAGGCGGCCGCGACTTCGCGCAGATTGTGCGGCGGGATGTCCGTCGCCATGCCCACTGCGATCCCTGTCGTGCCATTGAGCAGCAGGTTGGGCAATCGGGCCGGGAGAAGCATCGGCTCTTCCAGCGAGCCGTCGAAGTTCGGGGACCAGTCCACCGTGCCATGCGCCAGCTCGCCCAGCAACACATCGGCGTAGCGCGTGAGCTTCGCCTCCGTGTAGCGCATCGCCGCGAAGGATTTCGGGTCGTCCTGCGAGCCCCAGTTACCCTGCCCGTCCACGATCGGATATCGATACGCGAACGGCTGCGCCATGAGCACCATCGCCTCGTAGCAGGCGCTGTCACCGTGCGGGTGATACTTGCCGATGACATCGCCAACGGTGCGCGCGGACTTCTTGTGCTTGTTGACGGCGGCGAGGCTCAACTCGCTCATCGCATAGATGATGCGACGCTGCACCGGCTTCAGACCGTCGGCCAGCGCCGGCAGCGCGCGGTCCAGGATGACGTACATCGAATAGTCGAGGTACGCCTTCTCCGTGAAGGTGCGCAGCGGCTGCTTCTCGATCCCCTCGAAATTGAGCTCCTGATCCTGCATCGCTAGACCTGCACTTCCGCCAGGTTGCCCTTGGTCTCGAGCCATTCGCGCCGGTCGGAGGCGCGTTTCTTGGCGAGCAGCATATCCATCAGCTTGTCCGTCTCGTCCTTGGCTTCCACGGTGAGCTGCACCAGGCGCCGGGTGCGCGGATCGATGGTCGTCTCGCGCAGTTGGGCGGGATTCATCTCGCCGAGGCCCTTGAAGCGCGTCACCGTCGGCTTGGTGCGCGGGCTTTCCTTCTCGATGCGCTTCAGCAGGCTGTCGCGCTCGGAGTCATCGAGCGCGTAGTAGACGCTCTTGCCGGCATCGATGCGGTAGAGCGGCGGCATTGCGACATAGACATGGCCGTTGGTCACCAACGGACGGAAGTGGCGCAGGAACAGCGCACACAACAAAGTCGCGATGTGCTGCCCGTCCGAGTCGGCATCCGCCAGGATGCAGATCTTGTGGTAGCGCAGCGGAGCCAGATCCGCCGAGCCGGCCTCGACGCCCAGCGCCACGCTGATGTTGTGCACTTCCTCGGACGCGCCGATTTCGCCCGCATCCAGCTCCCAGGTATTCAGGATCTTGCCGCGCAGCGGCATGATCGCCTGGAAGTCCTTATCGCGCGCCTGCTTGGCCGAGCCACCGGCGGAGTCGCCCTCCACCAGGAACAGCTCCGAGCGCTTGGGCTCCTGGCTGGCGCAATCGGCCAGCTTCCCCGGCAAGGCCGGGCCGCCGGAGATGCGCTTGCGCACCACGCGCTGCGCTTCCTTGAGCCGCTCCTGGGCGTTGCTGATCGCGTACTGCGCGATCCGCTCACCGGCATCGGGATGCCGGTTCAGCCACAGGGCCATCGAGTCGCGCACGAAGCCTTCGACGAGCCCGGCTGCATCGCGGGACGCAAGCCGCTCCTTCATCTGGCCGGCGAATTGGGGCTCGTTGATCTTCACCGACAGCACGTAGCCGACCTTGTCCCAGACATCCTCGGGGGTGAGCTTGATGCCGCGCGGGACGAGGTTGCGGAACTCGCAGAACTCGCGCACCGCCTGCGCGAGGCCGGACCGCAGGCCATTGACGTGCGTCCCGCCTTCGATGGTCGGAATGAGATTGACGTAGCTCTCCCCGAGCACTTCCTGGACATTGGGCGCCCACGCCAGCGCATAACTCACCGCATCGGCGTCCTGCTCGCGGGAACCGGTGATCGGCTCGGCAGGCAGCAGCTCGGTCTTGCCCAGCTCCTCCAGCAGGTACGCCCCGAGATCGCCGGTGAAGAACCACTCGTCCTTCTCGCCCGTCGCCTCGTTCTTGAAAGTGATCTTCAGCCCCGGGCACAGCACGGCCTTCGCCTTGAGGGTGTGCTTGAGCTGCGGTACCGAGAATTTGTCCGAGTCGAAGAACTTCGGATCGGGCCAGAAGCGCACCGTGGTGCCGGTGTTGCGCTGGCCCACCGTCCCGACCGCCTCGAGCTTCGAATAGACCTTCCCGTCCTTGAAGCCGATGTTGTATTCCTTGCCGCCGCGCTTGATCCAGCACTCCAGCTTGCTCGACAGCGCGTTCACGACGGACACGCCGACGCCGTGCAAACCGCCGGAGAACTTATAGGTCTTGTCGGTGAATTTGCCGCCTGCGTGCAGCCGCGTGAGGATCAGCTCGACCCCGCTGACTTTCTCTTTCGGGTGAATATCCACGGGCATGCCGCGGCCGTCGTCCGCCACCTGCAGCGAGCCGTCCTTGAAGAGGGTGACGTCGATCTGCTTGCAGTGTCCGACCAGCGCCTCATCGACGCTGTTGTCGATCACCTCGTGCGCCAGATGGTTCGGCCGCTGGGTGTGGGTGTACATCCCGGGCCGGCGCCTCACGGGCTCCAGGCCGCTCAGGACTTCGATGTCGGAAGCGGTATAGGATTGATTCATCGACGCAAGATCCGCTGTCAGCCGGCGCGGATCTTAGCAGGGATACTGAAAATTTCAGTATCAGGCCAAGTCGGCGAGCAGCGACTTGCGCGCGGCCTCGCTGAGCTGCGGCACGCTGTGCCGATAGTGCGGGTGATCGACGCCCACGCCAAGGGCGTCCCCGGAGCGCAGGGCGGCCACCATCTCCGCTGTCAGCTCGAAGCGCAGGAAGTGCACAGAGGAGGTTTTCTCGTCGTTCTCGCGGTCGAGATCTTCGTCGGCGATCGCGAAGACCCGCTCGCGTGCGCCGACCTGAACCCAGCAGCGATCCTCCACGCCCTTGAGCTTCGCCAGCTCGCGCTGGCGCTCGGTGACGTCCGGGAACTCGATGAGCAGCGTCACCTTCCAGTTGCGGCCGTCGGGGATGAGCGGATTGTAGGCGGCGAGCTCATCGGCGATGCCTTCCGGCTCGAAGATGCGCTCGGTGCGCAGCATTTCCTGAACCTGGTACTGCACGGTGATGCGGTCCTCGAACAGCCAGGTCGCATTCGGGCCGACGTGGATCTGCCGATCGCGCTTGTGCTCGAGCACGCTGGTGCGGATCGCCGGGCGCTCGCGGGCATAGCGCTCCAGTGAGTAGAGGTCTGCGGGAGAGAGCTTGTTCATGGTCTATTGTCCCATTGCAGAAAGTCGCCTACGGCCCGAAATGGGCCAGCGCTTTCTGCACGCGGGGCAAAAAGCGTGGTTTTTGCCCCGCTAGATGCCGTAAGCGAGCCGCAGGAGGCGCAGCGGGTGATCGGGCTCTTGCGGCTCGCTGAGGCCGCTTTCGATCTGGCGCCCCGCCATCGGGCAGTCGCTGGTGTAGTGATCGGGGTGCGCATTCTGCACCCGCTGCATGACCGGCTTGCCGATCTTCACGGACGCGGCGCGGAATTCCTTCTTCACCGCGTACGTGCCGTTGTGGCCGGAGCAGCGCTCGATCACGTCGATGGTGGTATCGGGCACCAGCTTGAGCACGTCGCGCGTCTTCAGGCCGATGTTCTGTACGCGCAGGTGACAGGGCACGTGGTAGCTGACCTTGCCCAAGCTGCTCTTGAAATCGGTGCGCAGCAGGCCGGCGCGGTGGCGCAGCATCAGATACTCGAACGGATCGAAAAACGACAAGCGCACCCCCTGTACGTCCGCATCCTCCGGGTACATCAGCGGCAGCTCCTGCTTGAACATCAGCACACACGAGGGAATGGGAGCGACGATGTCGTAGCCGGCATCCACGGCCTCCTTCAGCCGCGGGATGTTGAACTCCTTCAGCCTCGCGACCGCCTCCAGGTCCCCGAGCTCCAGGCGCGGCATGCCGCAGCACTTCTCCTGCGCAATGAGCCGGACTGGAATGCCGTTGTGCTCGAAGACGGCTACGAGATCCTCATCGAGCGCCGGCTCGTTGCGGTTCCCATAACAGGTCGTGAAGAGCGCGACCTTGCCCGTGGTCTGCTCGGTGGAGCGCACCGTGGCACCGTTGGCTCCGTCGCCGCGCGCATCCGTCGTGCCAAGGCTGGCGAGACGTTTGCGAGCCGTCCGGGAATGATAGGTCGGGATGGGCGCCTTGCGGTCCACGCCGAGGGCCTTTTCCAACAAGGCGCGGCCTGCCGAGGAGCGGTTGACTGCGTTGACGATCTCCGCCACGACCGGGATCCCTGCGAGGCTTCCGACGGTGTCCGTGGACGCCAGCGCCCGATTGCGGAAGCTCAATCCTTCTCGTCGGGCGTGCACCGCCTTCGCACGCAGCATCAGGTGCGGAAAGTCGACGTTCCAGGGGTGTGGCGGCACGTACGGACACTTCGTCATGAAGCACATGTCGCACAGGTAGCAGTGGTCGACCACCTGCCAGAAAACTTTCTTCTCGACGCCCTCGACCTCCCCCGTGGGCGTGTCGTCGACGGCGTCGAAGAGCGTGGGAAAGGCATTGCACAGACTGAAGCATCGGCGGCAGCCGTGGCAGATATCGAATACCCGCTCGAGCTCCTTCTCCAGGGACGCTTCGTCGTAGAACGCCGGGTTGCGCCAGTCGATGGGATGGCGCGTGGGCGCCTTCAGGCTGCCTTCGCCGGGGGCCCGGGCCGGTGTTCGAGCCTGGGAGGGCGGCCCGTCGGCCGCACTCCCATTCGCTTCATCGGGGCTCAGATCGAATCCAGCGCTTTCTGGAAGCGGTTGGCATGCGAGCGCTCGGCCTTCGCCAGCGTCTCGAACCAATCCGCGATCTCGGAAAAACCCTCTTCGCGAGCGGATTTCGCCATGCCCGGGTACATGTCGGTGTACTCGTGGGTCTCACCGGCAATGGCGGCCTTCAGATTCAGCTTGGTCTCGCCGATCGGCAGGCCCGTGGCCGGATCGCCCACGGCCTCCAGGTACTCCAGGTGCCCGTGCGCGTGGCCGGTCTCGCCCTCAGCGGTCGAGCGGAACACGGCCGACACGTCATTGAAGCCCTCGACGTCGGCCTTGGCTGCGAAATACAGGTAGCGACGATTCGCCTGCGACTCGCCGGCGAAAGCGTCCTTGAGGTTCTTTTCGGTCTTGCTGCCCTTGAGATTCACGACTCACTCCTCGATCAGATACTGATTAGACTGGGTCTAACGCTGGCCCGAACTGTATTCCGCGGCGCCCTGCTACGTCAACCGCTTGACGGGCACTCGATCCCGTGCAGTCGTTGCCCCGTCCCATCAGGCTGTGTAACGTGGTGCGTTGGTTGACCCACGGTCCCGCTTCGGGACTGCCACCGGAGTATGCTCAAGCTTGTCTCGCGAACCCAAACCGGACCTCCCGGGCGACTCATCGGCCATGAGCCCGGCCACGCCGGACTTCGAACAAGCGCTCGCGGAGCTGGAAGGCCTGGTGGAACGGCTCGAGAGCGGCGATTTGCCCCTGGATGAGGCTCTGCAGACCTTCGAGCGGGGGGTCGCGCTGACGCGCCAGTGCCAGGGCGCACTCAAGAGCGCCCAGCAGAAAGTGGAGATTCTGCTCAAGCGCAGCGCGGATGCGGGGGTCGAGCCGTTCGCGATCTCCGACGACGACGCTCCAGGTGTCTCCTAAAGGGCCGGCGGCCGGTCGATCGGCGCTGCGCGTGACGTCTATTCCTGCATGGTCGCCGATCCAAATCCCCAGATGAACCAGGACTTCCCGCAGCGCCTCGCGCAGTACCGCAGCCGGGTCGAACGGATGCTGGAGAAGTATCTGGACCTGCCCGATCCGGGTACGCCGCGCCTGTGCGAGGCCATGCGGTACAGCGCGCTCGGCGGAGGCAAACGGCTCAGGCCGATACTCGTCTACATGACCGGGGAGTCTTTGGGCGCATCGCTCGCACAGCTCGATGCACCTGCAGCAGCGGTCGAGCTCATCCATGTCTACAGCCTCGTGCACGACGATCTACCGGCGATGGATGATGATGACCTCAGGCGCGGGCGCCCCACGTGTCATCGCGCTTACGACGAGGCCACGGCCATCCTCGTCGGCGATGCTCTGCAAGCACTGGCATTCGAAGTGCTGGCCGGGGATCAAACTCCTTCACCAGCCCTGCGAATCGAGATGATTCGTGCGCTGGCGCACGCGGCAGGCACCTCCGGAATGGCAGGCGGGCAGGCAGTGGACCTGGCCGCGGTCGGGCAGACGCTGTCCGTCGAGGCCGTTGAGAACATGCATCAGCGCAAGACCGGCGCGCTCATTCGAGGGAGCGTGCTGCTCGGAGCGCTCGCCGCGGGGACCCCGGAAGGCCCGCCGCTGCGGGCTCTGGAGCGCTTCGGATCACAGATCGGTCTGGCCTTCCAGATCCAGGACGACATCCTCGACGTCGAGGGCGACCCGGCGCTGCTCGGCAAGGCCACGGGTGCAGACGCTGCGCACCTCAAACCAACCTATCCGAGCACCGTCGGATTGCAGTTGGCGCGCAACCGTGCTCGCCAGCTGCGCGATGACGCGGTCGCCGCGCTCGCGCCACTGGGGGAACGCGGGGCTGCGCTGACCGAGCTTGCGCATTTCGTGGTCAGCCGCGTGAGCTGATGTTTAAAGGAGACACGGCATTGTTCTTGTTACTGTGCGGTACGCCCTCCCGCGACCCGGGACGTTGGCTTGACCGTCGTGTAAACTGGTTCAGATGACTGCTCCGCCAGATAAGTATCCGCTGCTCAGCTCGATCGAGACCCCGGCGGACCTCCGCCGGTTGCCTCTGGCCAAGCTGCCCGAGCTGTGCGCTGAGCTGCGGCAATTCCTCATCCACACGGTCAGCACCCGTGGCGGTCACTTCGCGGCAGGCCTCGGCACGGTCGAGTTGACCATCGCCCTGCACTACGTGTTCGACACCCCCGAGGACCGCCTGGTCTGGGACGTCGGCCACCAGGCCTACCCCCACAAGGTCCTCACCGGACGCTCAGACCGTCTCCATACCATCAAACAGCATGGCGGGCTTGCTCCCTTCCCGGCGCGCTCGGAAAGCGCATACGACACCTTCGGAGTGGGGCACTCCAGCACTTCCATCAGCGCCGCCCTCGGGATGGCGGTCGCCGCCGCCCAGCTCGGCCTGGATCGGCGTGTGGTCGCGGTCATCGGCGATGGCGCCATGACGGCCGGCATGGCCTTCGAAGCGTTGAACCATGCAGGCTCGTTGCCCAACAACCTGCTGGTCATTCTCAACGACAACGACATGTCGATTTCGGAGAACGTCGGCGCGCTGTCCAACCACTTCGCTCGCGTGCTCTCCGGCCGCGTCTACGCGCATCTGCGCGAGAGCGGCAAGAAGGTTCTGAAGCAGATGCCCACCGTGTGGGAGCTGGCGCGCCGTTCGGAAGAGCACTTGAAGGGCATGGTCCTGCCGGGGACGCTGTTCGAGGAGCTGGGTTTCAACTACATCGGGCCGATGGACGGCCACGACGTCAAGGCGATGGTCAGCGCCCTGCGCAACCTGCGCAAGCTCCACGGCCCGCAGTTCCTGCACGTCGTGACGCGCAAGGGCAAGGGCTATCCTCCGGCGGAGGCCGACCCCATCAAGTGGCACGGCCCGGGTCCGTTCGATCCGGTCAGCGGCACCATCTACAAGGAAAAGAGCACCGGTCCGAGCTACTCGCAGATCTTCGGTCAATGGGCGTGCGACATGGCTGCTCGCGAGCCGCGTCTGATCGTCATCACTCCCGCCATGCGGGAGGGGTCCGGACTGGTCGAGTTCTCCAAGCGCTTTCGCGACCGCTATTTCGATGTGGCCATTGCGGAACAACACGCCGTGACCTTCGCCGCCGGTCTGGCCGCCGAGGGAATGAAGCCGGTGGTGGCGATCTATTCGACTTTCCTGCAGCGCGCCTACGATCAGCTCATCCACGACGTCGCGCTGCAGAATCTGCCGGTGGTGTTCGCGATCGATCGCGCCGGACTGGTCGGCAGCGACGGCGCTACGCACCAGGGCAGCTACGACCTCTCTTATCTGCGCTGCATCCCCAACATGGTGGTGATGGCCCCTGCCGACGAGAACGAGTGCCGGCAGATGCTGTACACCGCGAGCACCTTGGATTGCCCGTCCGCCGTGCGTTATCCGCGCGGCACCGGTCCTGGGGTGCCGATTGCGCAGGACATGACCGCCCTGCCTGTCGGTCGCGGCGTGGTCGTTCGTGAGGGTCGCAGCGGACTCGCACTGCTCGGATTCGGTCCGATGGTCGAGCTCTCGCGAGATATCGCGAACCGCCTGGATGCGACCCTGGTCAACATGCGTTACATCAAGCCGCTCGATGAGGACCTCGTCCTCTCCCTCGCGGCACGACACCGCGCGATAGTCACCATAGAGGAAAACGCGGTGGCCGGCGGTGCCGGCTCGGCTGTCGCCGAACTGCTCTCATCCGAAGGGGTATCGATGCCCCTGCTGCAATTGGGCATCCCTGACCGGTTCATCGAGCACGGCTCCAGAGAGACCTGCCTCGCCGCGGCGGGACTGGACGCGCCGGGCCTCAGCAGCAGCATCGAGCGCTGGTGGGGGCTGCAGACCCGGGAACGCGGTCGGTCAACCGGGCGCTCAGCGGGCCGCTCGGCCGGTACCGGCTGACGGACGGGAACGCCGCGGAGCAACCGGCCGGATAACCGGGTGCTATTGCATTATGTCGGTGCGGCCTTATTACCACTGGCGGTATTCCTGTAGGCTTCAGGCATGACACCTCCCCCCTCATCTGCCAAGGTCGTGCGCCCGGTACTCGCGGAAGTCGAGGATGTGCAGGCGCGCGCCGACACGCGCCAGCTTCCGATCAACCGCGTCGGCATCAAGGAGATCCGGCACCCGGTGCGGGTCAGGGACCGCTCGGCCGGCGAGCAGCACACCATCGCCACCTTCAACATGTACGTGAGCCTGCCCCACAATTTCAAGGGCACACACATGTCGAGGTTCGTCGAGATCCTGCACACCGAGCGCGAGATCTCCGTCGAGTCGTTTCGCAAGATGCTCGAAACGATGACGGGGCGCCTGGAAGCCGACGCCGGTCACGTGGAGATGAATTTTCCCTTCTTCGTGATGAAGAAAGCCCCCGTCTCAGGCGTCGAGAGCCTGATGGACTATCACGCCACGCTGATCGGGGAGCGCAAAGACGGCCATACCGAGATGTGGGTGCGTGTGGTGGTGCCGGTGACCAGCCTCTGCCCGTGCTCGAAGAAGATCTCCGACTATGGCGCACACAACCAGCGCTCGCACGTGACCATCACGGCGAAGCTGCGTAGCCACATGTGGATCGAGGAGCTCATCGAGATCGCCGAGAGCGAGGCCTCGTGCGAGCTGTATGGAATTCTGAAGCGTCCCGACGAGAAGTACGTGACCGAGCGCGCCTACGACAACCCGAAGTTCGTCGAGGACATGGTGCGGGACGTGGCGACGCGCCTGAACAGGGAACATCGCATCGGCGCGTATGTGGTGGAGTCGGAGAACTTCGAGTCCATCCACAATCACTCCGCGTACGCGCTCATCGAGCACGACAAGGAAGAATGACCGCGAAAATTCCCTGCGGAGGATCACCTCGCCGGCAAAAACCACGCTTTTTGCCGGCCGCATGGACTTGCTGAGAGCCTCGCCTCCGCGAAAATCGCCGCAGGCGATTTTATCGCGGTAGGAACACCCGTTACCGGGTGCCCCCCGCACAGATCCCGGCGAGCGCGATTCACGCACCGGGCTCCCACCTGGGGTGGTTGACGGCCAAGCGGATGCTAGGCCAGGGATGAAGAATGCGAGGCGACGGAAGATAGGCCGCCGCCAGGCGAGAGATGCTCTCCCACGAACACCGATCCTTCTG
>Ga0207652_10000365_pt1 | contig 46950 bp, 74 predicted proteins | sample KBSC63BmetaG_FD_184334 | JGI IMG/M metagenome (GOLD analysis project Ga0207652, IMG submission 184334) | Corn rhizosphere microbial communities from Kellogg Biological Station, Michigan, USA - KBS C6-3B metaG (SPAdes) (version 2) | ecosystem: Host-associated > Plants > Roots > Rhizosphere ...
TTGCCAGCGATCGGTAAGAGGTCGCCGACCGAGACGTGGCGGTTCCAGCGCCGCCGCATCTGCTGGACGAGGTGGCGGACGCCGCCAAAATGAAGGCGACTATCGTCGGTCATGCCGCCGGCTCCGGCACAGGCGGCCCGAAGACGTAGCCCTGACGACGCAGCCGTTCCTCAAGCGTGAGAGCCGGCGCGGGCGGGCCGAATTGCTCGCCGTAGACGCAGACCGCATTCTCCTCGCGCATGCGCCGGCGATCCTCCCACAGGGTTTCGGCGGCTAGGCCGGTGAAGGTCGAGGCATCGGCGGCGTCGAGCGTCCCCGGCTCCCGCGCCCAGGATAGATCGGGGACCGCCGCACTCTCCGGGTGCTGGCGCAATATCTCGGCGGCGCGCCTATTCAGAACATCGCCGTGCCATTGGCCCGCATCACGCCCCACGTTCGCGGCGGAGCGCGCTAGACACTCCTTAATGGTGAGTGTGCACGATTTGCCGGGGCCGGCCGGGCAGTCGCACCTACCATATCCTTCGTGTTTGTGCGCGGCATCGCCGGCGTCCAGCCCAAACCGTTCGCGTCGTGCCTGACATTGATCGGCGGCGAGCGTGCACGGCAGACCGGGGCCGGCAGGGCAGTGGCAACTGTCGTATCCCTCATGTTTGTTTACAAATCCGGCGGCGCGCTGATCCTGCGAAAACTCCCGCTTGAGCGCCTGATAGCGTTCAAAATGGGTAGGGGCGGCCTCGGTCTTCGGCACCAGCGCTGGATCAACCGCCAGCGGGCCACGCCGAGGATCGTCCGGCTCCAGCGCCTGCTTCGGCACCAGCGACACGACTTGGCCCGTCTCCCGCCCGTCGACGGCGCGCAGCATCTGCCGCAGCACGTCAGGATCGACGGCGAAGACGGCGGTTCCGAGCAACGTCGTGTGCGGCGGCACGACCGCCATCGCCGACTGCATCGCCATCGCCGCCGCCATCGTCTCGTCCGGCGCGATCAGCATCGATGTGGTCAGCGGCCCTGGCGGGTTGAAGGCCAGCGTCACGCAGAAAATGCGGTTCTCGGTCATGCTTTCTCCTCTGCGCACTCGACCATCAGTGCCAGCAGCTTCTCCATCGCGGCGAGGGAGGGACGCTTGTGCTCGGCCGAGACATTTCGGCTACCGACGCTGGCGGCCTCCCCAAGCGCAAACAGCTCATCTGTCGTCAGCGTCAGGTGGTGCAGTCCGTCGTCGGTCATGTCATCAGCACCCAAAGCGCGGCGGCCAGCACGATCCCGGCGAACACCGAGCCCGCGATGTCGAAGCCGCGCGATTGCAGGAAATTGGTCATCCGGTCGCACCGAGCAGATACTGCCGCTGCCCCTCGATGCGGTCGGCCAGCATCGCCATCATCTGATCCGATTTCTCCTGGCTGCCGTCGATCGCCGCGATTTTCTCAGCGCACGCGACCCATGCCGGACAGCCGGCGATGCCGTCGAGATCGTCGAGGGTCGTGCTCGCATCGATGGCATCGCGCAATTCCTTCCACCGCTTTGAGGCGTCCGCCTGGACCTCAGAAGGCGCGGGAGCGGCCTGTTGGCGCTGCGGGGGTATTCTGGCCGCTGGCGGGCTTCCCTGCGCTGTACGGGCTTCCTTGCGCCCCTGAGCGGCCTCCCGATCTTGGTTGTCGAGCGGCGGATTGAGGTCGCGCTCCTCGCGCTCGGGCTGCCGATCGGCCTGCGCCATCTCGTCGGCGGTGTAGAGGCCGGACAACTCCTGCGGAAAGGCCCGGCGCAGCGCCAGCGCCTCGGCGCACTTCGCCACCATCAGGTCGCCCATCGAGCGCCAGATCGGGCTCTGCGCCTGGGCGTAGGACTTGTATCGCGCCACGCCCCAGCACGGTTCCTTGAAGTCGTCGCGCAGCGCCGCGACCTTGGCGGCAACGGGCGGCGCATCCTCGATCCACACGTCCCGCCACTCACCATCCTGGCCGCACCAGAACGGCCCGAGCTGGCCGGCGTAGTGTCCGGTGCGCTCGGCGATCAGCCGGAACCCGTCGATCGAGGTCTGAATCGTCATCCGGCCCTGCCGCTTGATCGCGTAAATCTGCCGGGCGAACGGGTCGAGGCCGGTGCGCTTGCACTGGTGCATGAACAAGGTCAACTCGTCGTTGGTGCCGCCGACGCAGATCGTCCGCTTGATAAGCTCGACCTGCTCCGGGGTGAATACCATCGGCGCCGGGCGCACGATGCTCGGCACGCCCGAGCGCCCCACCTCGCCGGTCTCTCTGTCGAAATCCCCATCCATCAGTAGTGCCCTTTCAAAAAGATGTTCATCTCGCGCAGTGTTTCGAGGCCCGGCGGCAAGTTGGCCTCTGGCCGAGCAGCCGCGAAGCCGGAAAACCAGCAAAGGACATCCGCCAAGGCGTCGCTGTAGCAGCGGCAGACGGCTGGCGGGATGGTTGCCGGCGGCGGCGGTTCGTCAACCTCGCGAAAATCACGATCAGCCATCACCCTACTCCTTCACGAAGCTGTATTTGTCCTTGATCGCGCTAGCAAAGAACTTGCCGGGCGAGGGTGCGCCGAGCAGTTCCAGGTACACCGCCTCGGGCACGCCGGCGTAAGCGTACCGGCCACCGCCCTTGAACACGATCGTCATGCTCTGCGTCTCGGCGCTGTATTCGGCCGAGGCGAGGTTGCTGCTGTTAAGGTCAGCCATCATTTCCTCCGTGATAGGGCAGCAGGGGCGGCATATTACCGGTGCTGTAGGCGCTTTCGATCTGCGGCTGCATGACCTCAGCGACCGTGCGGCGATCCGGCAGCACCGTGTCGGCCAGAAACGCCTCCTCGATTGTCGTAATGCCAATATCCACGGCCTCGAGCTTTGCCTTGATGACGAGATAGAGCGCTCGCCAGCGCGACTTGCGGTGCTGCTCGTTCCGCGCATCGCCGAGCGGTAACGCGAACCGCAGATGTCGCCCACTCAGCCGGAATGCCAGCAGCGCCCGCTCGCCATCGGCGCCAGAAAAGAACTGGTCAGCCCCGCGCCGGCGCATCATCTCCTCGATCTGCATGCGGGTCTGTGTCGCCGGAACCTTGGTCCGAGAGGCGTACTCAGGCATCGCAGTTCGCCGTGTGTCTCTGCTGTTGCTGAATGCGTCCGATCAGCGCGCGCAGTCGCGGCAGGCAAAAATCGTCGACACAAGCCTTCGCCGCGCCGTCGCAGCCGGAATCGGTCCGGTTGTTTGCTGACTGAATGCAGGCCGCGTCTGCCGTGTATCGCAGCGCCATCAGCGCCAAGTCGGCCTCGTCATCATCAAACATCAGCATCGCCCGGCCCCTTCTCCAATGATGCGGTAAATCCACGGCCGTCGCGCTTTGCCTTGATCCGCCCGCGGGTCACCAAACCGACATCCTCCGGCATCAGCCGGTCCATGTCCTTCCGCGCGATGGCGTGGCGGGCGGCGGCGGCGTGCGTCGTCGCGAAGGCCCCCATCGCCTCGACCATCTCCGACAGCCAGTTCTCGCGCTGCATCAGCGCACCGAATACCGGGTCGTCGGGGTTGATCGGCACGTCGATCGTCCGGCGCTTCGGCTGCGGCTTGGGCGGCAGCACCGGCGCAACCAGCTCGGGCGGCTCCTCGTTGCGCTCGATAAACCCCCAGCACTCGGTCGCGCGCTGGATCATCTCGGCCTGGTACATGACGTCGACCTCCTGATAATCGGGGCCGACCCATTTGTTGCCGACGATGAACGAGAGCGCCCACCAATCGCAACCCGTCACGGTCGCCTGCCAGACACCCGCCGGGGTGTAGCGCAGCACCGCCTGCTCACCGGCCGCACCGACATGCTTCGCGTCGATCGGGCAGCGGTGGCCCTGCGGCGTCGTGGTCATGCCGTCGAGATTGCAGGCCATGAATTTGTGACGCGGATGGACGGCAAGCTCGTTCGGGTTCGGTAGAACTCCCGTGAGGTAGAACCACGCGGACTGCATCATGTCGTTTTTGGTAAAATACTCGATCGGTCGGCCGGTCTGCCGCATCGTCCACGCGAGATTCATGGGTTCTGTGTATGAGCCCAACTGCACGCGGAACTCGCCCGACAGGTCATCGTCGGCGTCGAGGCCCTTGATGCGGCGGAACACCTTGCGGTAGTCGCCGGCCATGATCGCTTGTGCGTCACCGGCATGCAGCCGCAGCCGGCGCTCCGCGAGCTGGTCGTCGGATAGGCCAAGGGCCGCGTTCATGTTGATGCGCTCCAACGCTGCGAGGCATCGACGAACGCCCCTATCTTCTTCAGCGCCGGCAGCGCGCGGCTCGGCGCGACCCCGGCCTTCTCGGCAATCTGCGCGACGGTCTGCGGCTCGGCGGTCAGCGCCTCACGGACAAGCGCCGGGATGTCGCGGCGCGGCGCTCGCGCAGCCTTCACCTCCCCGTTCTCCACGGCCGGCATCGCGGCCACGGCGCGGTCGTGCGCCTCAAGCTCGGCCTCGATCATCGCGAGCTGTCCCTTGGCAAACCGCTCCTTGTCTTCCCATTCCACATGGCGAGCCATGATGGCGGCCCGTATCTCGTCGAGGGTCATTCCCCGTTCTCCCCAAATCCAATCAGCGTGAAATACGATATTGCACGCCAGCGGTCAATAAACAATTTGACCGCCACCGTGAAATTCGTTACCACGGCGGCATGCAGACGACGTTCGCAAAATGGCTGGCGGCACGGGGCGAGGCGCACAGCGCCTATGCGATCCGGCGCGGCATCAACAAGGATGGCGTCGCCCGGCTGGCCGGCGTCGGCCACCGGATCACGATCCGCTATTTCAACATGTCCTTCCTCGAGACGGTCTCGGCCGATACCGGGATCCCGATCGCCACGCTGATCGAGGACGCGACCAAGGCCGCGGCAAATCCAACGCCGCCACGGCGGTACAACCGGAAGGGAACTGGTAATGGCAAGGGGCAGTAAGCCGCGCAATAGCGATGCCGAGGGCGCGGCGTATGAACATCTGAACGGCGGGGCGAACGACGACGGGCCGACCGAACAGCACAACTCGGCGGCCCGCGCCGACACGATCCGCGCCGCGGTGCGCTACATCGCCAACGCGCAGGCCGAAATCAAGGCGTTGCGCGAGGAGCTGAACGAGTACAAGCAGAAGCACATCAAGGGCGACCTCGGCATGAAGCTGTCCGATTTCGCCGCTGTCTACCGAGTATCGCAGCTCGAGGTCGAGGACCGCGACAAGCTGCTCGACACGCTGCGCGAGGGCTTTGCCGCACTCGGTCTCGGCGGACAACTGAACTGGCTCGACGCCGCCGAGGGCGAGCGGGCCGATGCCTGACGAACCGGCCTGCCGCTTCGTCCTGCCGATCCCGCCCTCGGTCAACAATCTATTCGTAAACCGGGCAGGCAAACTGCACGGCGGGCGGGCCAAGGGATCGGATTACAAGCGCTGGCTGCATGACGCCGGATGGGCGTTGAAGGTGGCCGGGGGCGTGCCCAATGTGCCCGGCATCGTGCGGGTGCTGATCGAGGCGCCGCTGAACCGCCGCCGCGACCTCGACAACGCGCTGAAGCCGCTCTTAGACCTGCTGGTCAAGATGTCGGTGATCGCCGACGACAACCTGATCGACGATTTGCGGATCGTGCGCGCCGGCACGGGCGACAACGTGACGGTCTCGATATGGCCGATCTGAACCCCGGCGATACGGTGGTGGTCAACTTCCCCGGCAACGGGCTGCACGGCAAGCGGGTGCGGGTCGAGCGCATCGACCCGGCCCTCGACCTGGCGCATCCCGACTGCCCCGAGCGGCTGCTGTGTGAAATGCTGTGGGTATCGCATCCGACCCTGGCCTGGACGATCGGGCTGTCGCGCGAGCGGATCAGGCGATGAGCGAGGCGCTGGCGATCTATTCGCTCTGGGTCATCCGCCGCTGCGTCGACCTCGCCCGCTCCGCCGTGGTCGAGCGGCTGCTGCTCGACGGGCCCGGCATCGTCGTCGCCCCGCAGGCATCGCCCGGCGCGTCGTTCGAGGCGTGGCTGCTGGCCCGCTCGCTGGCCCACATCCGCTCCGAGGCGTTCCGCGAATCGGCTGAGTACGAGCAATTGATGGCCGAGTGGGAGAGAACACGATGAGGTGGCGTGCAGAGGTCTATTACCGATTCAAGAAAGCCAAAACCGGCGTCTGTCTTGGGATGGAGGTTGAGGCGCACGGCGAGGATGACGCGATTGAAAAGGCGAAAGCAAGTTGTGTTGGGCCGAAATGGCCTTCCCGCATTTGGATGCGTACCGTCGTTTCTCTGATCGATCAAAAGGGTACGCAAGCGGACAAAACGTGAGTTGACACGGGCCTTGGGGAAGGTCCGGAATCGCGCTGCACATGGGGATGGGGATATGCCGGAAGCCGTATTGCGCCCGTGGGCGCCGAAGCTCGTTGCCGACGCCTCCGAGCTGGAGGGCGTCGATTACGACTACATGCTGGCCGAGCCGGAACCGCTCGATTGGGCGGTTGAGAACACGTTTTTATCGGAAACGGTCGGGCTGGTCTCCGGGAATGGCGGCGCCGGCAAGTCGACGCTGATGATGCAGCTTGCGACCTGCGCCACGCTGGGGCTGCCATGGCTCGGCCTGGCGGTAAAGCCGGTCAAGGCGCTGATGCTGTGCTGCGAGGACGACCGGCGCATCGTGCGGCTGCGCCAGCGCTGGATCAACCGGGCGCTCGGCTGGGACATGGCCGATGTGCTGGACTCCGGTCTCGACATCATCCCGCGCGCCGGCAAGACAAACCTCCTGATGGAGCCGGAACGCTACACCCGCAAGATGGTGCCGACGCCGCTGATGGAGAAGCTGATCCTGCGATGCCGGCGCACCGGGATCCAGCTCGTCATCATCGACACCGTGTCACGCACCTTCGGCGGCCGGAACTTCGACGAGCTGCAAGTCATCGCCTATATCGACGCGATGCTGGCTCTGGCCGAGGCGATCCGCGGCGTCGTGCTGCTGACCCAGCACCCGAGCATGGCGGGGCGCAAGACCGGCACCGGCGAATCGGGGACGGTGCAGTGGGAGGCGGCGGTGCGCTCGCGGCTTTACGTGCACAAGCACCAGGCGCTCGGGCTCGTCCTCGAAGGGATGAAGGCCAACTATGGGGCCAAGGCGCCGCCGCTCAAGATCGAGTGGCGCCGCGGGGTATTTGAAAGAGTTGAGCCGGTGCCGGCGCGGGATTACAGCGAGCCGAGCGGCTATTCCGACTGAGGCGGCATAGAAGTCAGTCGGCCGCCTCGACCGTAGACGGCAGGATCGTCCAATCCGCCGTCTCTGCTGGCATCTCGTCGTGTTCGTCATAATCGCCAGCACGAGCCTTTGCCCGCGCTTCTTCCACAGTGTCAGCGGTGATCGTGAACACGACGCCATCGAGCCTGACGCTGCCCATTGCGGTCCATTTTGCCATTAGAGCGCCGCCCGCAGAATCTTCGACACGGCAACGGCAAGCCCGGTGCTGGCGAGCGTCAGGACGGCGATCGTCATCCAGCCGCGCCACAAGGACGGGCGATTGCGAGGCGGCTTTCTGCCGACCCAGACCGAGCGCAGCGGCAGCGCCTCGACCATGTGGAGCGCGAGGCGGCTGGTCATTTCGATGTCTCCCCAGAAGGCATTTTAAGGACACGATGAACGAGCCACCAATCGAGTAACCTCCATTGCTCGGAAGTAACCCGGTTCTCTGGCATGATGACCCGCGCCCATTCGGTCGGAAGCATGTGCGCGTCAGCTCGGGCCAGCACTATTTGGTAATCCAATTTGGCGAGCGTCTCGTGGTCGAGCCTATATTTGATCGGCACGGGTCCGTCATCAAGCGGGCGCTGCCACGGATAGATACCGATCAGCAGCCATTCGGTCATTCTGCGTTGCCCGTTAGCGCGGCATCGATAATGTCAAGTACCTCTCGGCGAACGCGGTAGGTTGCCATCTTCGTATTTCCCCCTTACTCAGAAAGGTATTTATGCGTCAGGATAAAGCCGCTGCATCACGGCGTAACTAAGCCGGGCATTCTCGGTCGCCTGCTGCCGCAATGCCTCATACAGCTCGCGCCACACGCCTTCCGGCACCGCCTCGGAGCCATCGTGCCAGCGCTGCACGGTGCGGCGGCTGACCCGCAGCGCGCCGGCAAGCCCGGTGACCCAATGCTCGCCGCACAGCGCCTCCCCGACCTCTGCGATCATCCGAGCCAATCCCCGCACTCGCGACAGCGGTAATCAGGGCCGTCGTTCCCTGCGTTAAACCATCCGTATCCTTTTGGATGACCGCGAAGGCGACACCACAGCACGATGGGCCACGCCACCCGCCAAACCGGATATCGTGGAGCGAGCAAATAGCGCCACCAATCAGCGCAAAACCACCGGATCATCGCCATTCACTCAGTCCCCTCCGCGAGTTTGGCGAGATCGATTGCCCGGTCGTCGGCGCTGATGACGGCGCACATCGAATAGGTGCCGAACGGCTTGACCTCGAATTGCTTGGTCATCTCAGTTCTCCCCACCAAATGGAAGCATCGGCTCCGTCTCGACGATCTGCGCCAGCCGATAGCCGCCATAGGCGCAATCGAGGACGTAGCAGCCTTCGACCGAGCGGTTGTTGCCGTCGCTGTCTCGCGTCCACGCCTCGCGCGGATGCCCGGTGTAGTCGTTGAGGTTGTCGACGAGGATCCGAAGCGTCTTTACGGTTGTCCGGTTCATCGCCTATGCCTCCTGCGCATGAACGCCTCGATCATGCCGGTCGCTTCGGATTTGTCGCCACGCGCCAGACGAAGGGCGGCCATGCATCATAGGCGCCGTTGCCGATGGTCCAGACATCGCCGCCATTTGGCTCGCGCCAATACTCGACGTATCCACCTTCACCGGGGTTGCCGAACGATGAACTCCACTCGGCATTGCTCGGCAGAGCCGCAGCAGCATCGGTGTAGCTTGCTGCAAACCGTGGCGCGGTCATCGCTCAGTCCTCCCGCTCGACCCAGAAAAAGAAGGGGGTGAAAGGCTTGCAATTGAGCCGGACCGCTATCCGCTCCGCGTCAGCCGCGAACGAAAATCGCCCGTGCGAGCCATGCTCTGACGTGCCGATGCGACGATATCTGATGATGTACATCTGTCGGGCTCCACCGAAGGCGTTGCGAGCCATCCCCGCAACCATCACGCGCACCCTCGCATAACCCGAATTGCCCGTCAACGTGTAATATGCGGCATCCCGGATTATTTCTCCGGCGGCGCGGGGTCTCCGATGAACGCGAGCAGGTGACGCGCCGCAGTTCGGATAGCCTCCTGGTCGTCCGGGCTCAACTCGCGGCCGGACAGTATCGCCGTTTCTATTGTCAGGATCGGCACGCCGTGCCGGGTGACGGTGACGCTCCAGTGCTTCATTTCCCCTCCACTTTCTCCGCCTCCAGCGCCGCCAGCAGCCGGCCAATCAGGTCGTGGTTGCGCTCACCCTCCGCATGCGACTTCAACAGCTTGTTTGCCCCCAGCGCCATGTCGCCGATCAACCGCTGCTGCTTCAGGTTGTCCATGTCCAACGGCTGCTCGACGATGCGCGCGAGCTGATAGAGACCCGACAGCGAGACGCGGCCCAAGGCTTGCGGCGCGCTCAAGCTCTCGATAGGAACCGTCATAATATCTGGCGGCAACGCCGCCTCAAACTCGACGATCGCCGATCCGATAGCCTCTTTCGCCTGCTCGGCCATGCTCAGCACCTTCGATGGTTTACGCGCCCGCCCGCCATACCAGCGCAGACCCAGGGCGTGCAACAGCGCCAGTCGCACTCGCGAACGCTCGAACGCCCGCGCCGTGCTCCGCCCCGGCAGCGAACCACCCGTCAAACGCCCGCCATGCCGCCAGCACCGCCGCTTGCCAGGCACCGGACGCCAGCGACAGCGCGTCCCCGCTCGGATGCCACGATTGCGAGCGCCGCAGAACTGCGTCATGCCCCGGTTGTATCGTCACATCACCCCATGCTCAACCGGCATCGTGTTCCCATGCCTCGAAAGCATCGGGAACCACGCCCGACCGCTCGCGCATCCGGCTTCATTAAGGCTAGGGTCCGACCCGCCATCGACGGGTCCTGCCGTCGGGTTCGGGGAGTTCAGGGGAGCCCGGGGAGGGGGGAGAGGATTTGTAATCCCCTCTCGAAACTGCGGCGGAATTTTCGAGTTCTGGATAGGCAGGGAGGCGGTGTGCTGGCAGTTCGCTCGGCGCGTTCCAGCACCTACATATACGTACGTAAACAGAAGACATATGCGTAAGTCATTGTTCTATCGAGCACCATAAGGTGTTGACATACACACGTTAGGCGTCAAGATACCGTACTTTAGGCATTGCAATACCTTGAGGGCGGGGCAAAATGAAGCGGGAATTTGTGGAGCCGCAACGGGTTAGTGCGGTTGTAATGATGGGGAAGCGCCCTCGGCCGGCGCACCCGTATATGCTTGAGAAGGGTTTTATGCTGCTCTCGATCGCAGGATTGGATGAATTGGACAGGCGGCTGGCAGACCGCTCGCTTGGCATGCAGGCGGTTCGCGTGCTGGTGGCGATGGCGCGGTCCTGTGACTACGAGAACCGGGTGAGGGCTGGGCAGAAGGATTTGGCGGCGCATCTGGAGATGGATCAGAGCGCGGTCTCAAAGGCGATTCGCTCGCTCATTACCTGCGGGATGATCGAGGCGCCGGAATCGAGCCGGGGGTATTACCGGATCAGCCCGCGGCTGCTGTGGAAAGGTTCGGCGCGGACCTTGAAGGTAGCGCTGACCGAGCGGCAGGCGGCTTAGGTAGCTTAATCGCCGCTCACGGCAGCCCGACCATCATCGCGACGACCCAGACCTCGACGCCGAGGGCCAGCCGGAACCAGCGCATCGCCATCATCGCCCCGCCTCCTCCAGCATCGCCCGCCACCCCTCGGCGGAGCATAGCTTCGAGACGTGCCCGCGCTCAACCGCGTTGACGGCGGCCCACATCGCCGGCGTCGGCTCCAGCGGCACGATCCGATACCCCATCGCGCTCAGGTGCTCGACGACGAAATCCCATGCGTCCTCGGCGCAATCCGGGCAGGCCAGCGAGACGTGCGCCGTCTGCAAATTCTCCAGTGCGGCGATCATCGCCTCGCGAGGGACTTGATTTTCACGATCGGCGCTTGTATGTGACATGCTGTCTCCCGAGGCGCGACAACGCCGTTTGAGGGAACAACGCTATGACGGATGTTTCCCGCCGTCAAGCCTTCGCGGAACGGCCCCGCTATCATCCCCGGCGGGGCCGTCTCTCGTTTTGGTTGCCCCTTCCGGCCGTTCGGCGTAGGAGGGGTGTGTCCCGGCCTGCTGTTAGCAGGCGGTTTCTTCTCCTGGCTGCCGAGCTTGGGGCGGCGTGGCCGGGACAATCCAGGGGAATGCCATGACCTTCCGGCCCGCCGCGACCGCCGCTTTTCTTGCGCTGTCGGCCTGTTCCGGCGTCCAGCCGCAGCCGGCCGACCCGGCGGCGGTCCAGCGCATCGTCCAGGCCTGCACCGCCTCCGGCCTGTTCAAGACGGTCTCCGGCCTCGCCCTGGCGGCGGTCCCGGCAGGCCCGCTCGCAGCCTCGGTCCTGGCCGCCGGCGTCGACCGGGTGTGCGTCGACCCGAACAGGTTTGCCGCCGACCTCTCGACCGCCGAGTGGGTCGCCCGAAACCTCGCCGCCGAATCGCGCGCCCTCCTCGGCCGCTCGAAGCTGTGATGGCCGGGCGGGGCCGCAAGAAGATCAACGTCGTCTCGCTGCGCGGCGTGGCGATCCCGCTGCCGCAGGTCAACCGGGATGTCGTCGACACTCTCGAATCGCTGATGGCCGACGCGAGGGACGGGCGGATTGCCGGTATCCTCTACGCCACCGTCTCTCCCGAGGGCCATCTGGTGACGGCATGGACCGGGAACGCCGAATCGCACAGCATGATTGCCGGCGCCGCGATCCTCCAGCGCCGGATCACCAAGGCGGGCGACCCATCCTGATGTTCCCGCGCCAGGACAAGACCATCGCAGAGGTCGAGCCGCGCTGCGAAATCTGCGGCAAGCCCATCGGCGCCGGCCGCTGGAGCCCGCCCTGGCCCGAGCGCGGCCCGGTGCTGAAGGCCGATTTCCGGCCATACGAGCTGAAATTCCACCGCCCGACCAGCGACGAGCCGGCGCAGAAAGATCATTAACGGTCATGTTTGAAGATGGCGAACACGACGGAACCTGTGTGATCTGTGGCGAACGCACGGTCAGCATCGCCGGAAACCCTAGTCGGTGGCCGGTGCGGCTGGGGAATGACGGGTGGAGACACGTCAGTTGCGTGAATCGACTACTGCATGAGCGCGAGCTACTGCTTGTCGTGATGCAGGCCACAAAAGAGTGGCGCGACCTGATGACGAGCGCCCGACCCACAACGGCAGCGATTGACGCGATGCTAGTGCCAGCCGCAGGACGCCGACTGGATCGGGCGATTGAAGCACACGAATCCTACATCGCTCAGAAAAAAGATTAAGCGGCGTGAGCGATGAGGGGCACCTGCGGCTGCTGCGCGAGCTGCACGCCGACCGCTGGTTCGCCCACCGCCACCTGTTCGCCCACCGCCATCCCGACGAATCGGCGCCGGCGCACAAGGAACTCGTAGCCGCGATCAACCGCCCGCTGGCCCGCCTCTCGGTCGAGGGGTTCCGCCGCTTTGGCAAGACGACGTACCTCGAAGAAACCGCGCTCTTAAAAGCGGTGTTCCGCGAGTATCACAACATGGTGATCGTCGGCCCATCGCTGCCGCGGGCCTGCGACCGCATCGCGGCGATCCAGAACGAGATCAGGATCAACCCGTATTTCAGCGTGCCGGTCGAGGAGGGCGGCCTGTTCGGCGTCAAGCTGACGACCGACAGCGCCTCGAAAATCGTCCTCTCGAATGGGGTCTGCATCCAGGCCCTCGGTCGCGACCAGTCGATGACCGGCATGAAGTATCTGGCCTGGCGGCCCGATGCGTTCCTCGTTGACGACGTGGAAGACCCCGAGGAAAAGCGCACCGACGCCGAGCGCAACGAGACCTGGCGCTGGCTGATGCAGACGTTCCTGCCGAGCTGCGACGACGTGCTGCGCACCTGGGGCCGCTTCCTCGGCACCCGGCGCGGCAAGAACAGCCTGCCGGAACGCCTGGAGAACGAGGGGATGATGACCGTCAAATTCCCGATCGAGACCATCGGCGACGACGGCGAGCGCATCGCGACGTGGCCGGCCAAGTTCGACCTGCCGCAGATCGACCAGATCCGCACGCTATATAGAGGCGACCTCTCGCTCTTTGCGCAGGAATACATGTGCGAGGCCGTCAGCGCGTCCGACCGCCGCTTCGACCGCTCGATGTTCCGCCAGGAGCCGCGCGAGCGCACCTACGAGGCGGTCTATGCCTTTGTCGACCCGGCGCGGACGACGCACGGCAAGGCCGCATCGACCGGCTGGGCGGTCTGGTCCTGGGTCAGGAACCGCCTCATCGTCTGGGCGTCGGGGGCCGAGTTCATCGCTCCCGACGACATCGTGGCCCTCATCTTCGACATCGCCGAGCGCTTCGATCCGGTCTGGGTCTTTGCCGAGACGGACGGGCTCGTGCAATGGCTGATGCAGCCGATCCGGCAGGAGCAGACGCGGCGCGGCGTGACGATCCCGGTCAAAGGGGTCGCGGCGATCTCGGGCACGCGCGGCGGCGGCCAGCTCCGCTTCATCGAGGGGCTGCAGCCGCTGTTCGCCGCCGGCGAGGTCATCTTCGCGCAGCCGCAGCCGGCCCTCGAAGCGCAGCTGCTGTCGTTCCCGCACGGCATCCGCGACACGGCGAACGCCTTGGCCTACGCGCAGACGACGCGCCCCGGCCAGCTCGTCTATGACGGCTTCACCGAGGGGCATATCGTCGAGCAGCCGATGGTCGCGCCCGGCCACAAATTGAGCCTCGCGGCCAACGCGACGGGTGCGATGACGGCAGCGCTGCTGGTCAGCCACCACGAGGGCGTCCTTCGAATACTTGCCGATTGGGTATTCGAAGGCCCGCCCTCCGAGCGCTGCGCCGATATTGCGGTGGCCGCGGTCCTGGCGGCCGATGCGGCGCGCTACCGCCCGGTCGGCGCCGGGCGCGAATGGGAAGCGGCGCTGAAGGCGGTCGCGCCCGACCGGATGCTGCTGCGCCGCGAGACGCCGGGCTGGGTCGTGGCGCCCCGGCATAGCGACCGCTATACCAATGTCGGGCTGATGCAGGCGATCCGGCATCTGCCGGCCGAGGTCCGGGCCGGCGGCGCCGAGACGGCGGGCTCCATCTATATAAGGGACGCCTTCTCGTGCAGCGTGCACGGGCTGCCGGCGGTCGAGGTCGGCGCGGCGGCGCGCTGGACGTTGCGGGCGCTCAGCGGCGGGTATGCGCGGCCGATGCTGCGCGGCCGGTTGCAGGAACAGCCCGAGGACGGCCCGTACAAGGTGCTGATGGAGGCCCTGGAAACCTTCTGCGCCCTCATCTCGACGCGTCGCGAAGTGCAGGAAGATGATGACAACCGGCAATTTCAGCGTATTGATGAGCGGACCGGCGCCCGCTATGCCAGCGCGATGCCGCAACGGAGGGGATGATGAGTGACGGGAGGTATCCGATCAGCCGAGACGCTATGCCAATTGTTCAGATGCAGCTTCGCGGCATGGGCGAGGTCGTCAATCACGCCGTTGCGCTGCATGCCGAGGACATCGCCAAGGTTGCTCAGGATGCGGTAAAGGAGGCAATCGAAACCTTCGACTGGCGCGCTCGAATTGCCTCGGAAGTTGAGGCCGCTGTTGTGCGGCAAGTCAAATCTGGTATTGACAGGTTTCTCTGGTCTGACGAGGGAACCGCAATGCTGAATGCGACGATCGCTCGCGCGATTGCCGCAGCGTTTGGCGAACCACGCTAACACTGGTGGCACGATTGCGGCACGGCACCCGTTTCCACCACAGGCGGCATCACCGCCGGCACCATCACCCCGTTCGTGTGGTGCTTGTTCTGTATCGCGCGGACGGCGCATTTGCCGTCGAACTCCCACGCAACGAGGTGATCCACATGGCCTATACGCTTGATGTCGGCAAAACCGAGCTGTTCGCGATCGAGTTTCTCGATCAGGACGGCAAGCCGATGGAGAAGACCCCGACCCCGGACGCGCCGCCGTCCTGGGCGCAGACCGACCCGAGCGCCGAGAGCCTGACCCCGGCGGCGGACGGCATGACCGCGCAGGCGACGGGCCTTGCCGCCGGCAGCGACACGATCCAGCTTTCCCTCTCGGTCGGCGGCCAGTCGTTCACCGCCACCGTCGACGCTACGGTCAATGCGGTTCAGCCGTCGCAGACGCTGACCAGCATCGGCATCGTCGCCACCCCGGCGCCCTGACATGGAAACCCAACAGTTTACGGACGAGCGGCGTTTCATCCCCGCTCAGTCGCCGCCGGCGGACCTGGTTGCCGAGCGGATCGATCCCGCCGAGCCGGCCGATCCGTCGATCAACCCGCCGCCGGAGCCGGTCGAGCCGAGCGACGAGCCGCTGGCGCATATCCATGCCGTGCTGTCGCAGATCGTCGCGGCGTTCAAGGTGCTGGCCGTGCAGGTGCCGACCGGGCACGGCATGCAGATGCACTTCGCCGGCATCGAGGCCGGCCTTGCCGCCCTGTTCGATCGCGCGCACCAGAAGTAGATGTCCGACGCCGCGCTCCTACATGACGTCGGGGGTAAATCGCGACTGGCGATGATCCCCGGCGTGACCGGCGGTGCGGCCTTCAGCGAGTGCGGGCGGTTCCGCCACTGGCTGTCGCGTGACTGGGGCTTCCGTCAACACAGCGACGGACGCGAACCCTACGCGCTGTTTGTGGGGATGAACCCGAGCACCGCCGCGGCGGATGTTGACGATCCGACTGTGCGGCGTGAGATGGCGATCACGAAGCGCCTTGGCTTGGATCGCTATGTCAAAGTCAACGTCATGGACTATCGGGCAACATCGCCGAGGGCGCTGCTCATGCCTGGGGTTCAGCCGTGTTCGGACGAAAACCGAAAGGTGATCCGGCGTTTGGCGGATGGCGCGGCGACGATAATTGTTTGTCACGGCCGGCTTCATAAAAAGCTGCGTCGGTACGGCGATGCTGCCATGTTTGAGTTGCGGCCGCACAAGCTGTGGTGCCTTGGGCGGAATGACGACGGATCACCAAAACACCCGCTTTACCTTGCCTCCGATACGCCGTTAGAGGCGTACTGAAATGTCTGACGCCGCGCCGATCGAGTTGCCGGCCGAGCCGGGGGGTGAGGCCGGTGAGTCGGACGAGGAGGTCGATGTTCTCGCGACGCGGGACCGCGACCTCCTCGCCGGGCGCGGCACCAAGAAACTGCGCGACCGGCTCGACGAGCTGTTCGGCAGCGTCCACCGCGCCTTCGAGGACCAGCGCGAGCGGGCCGACGACATCGAGGATTATTGGGACTGCTTCAACTGCCGCTCGAACTCGAAGCAGTATTACAGCGGCATCGCCAATATCTATTTTCCGATCATCCACGACGCGGTAAAGGCTCGGGAGACCCGGTTCTCGAACCAGATGTGCCCGCAATCCGGGCGCTTTCTCGAAGTCAACTCGGCCGACGGCTCGGTGCCGCAATCCTTGATCGGCCTCCTCGAACACTATCTGCGCGAGGCGCGGTTCGAGACCCAGGTGCTGAAACCCCTGTGCCGGATGGGCGACATCGAGGGGCATTACAACCTCTATATCGACTGGTGCGAGGTCGAGCGCGAGATTGTTTCACGTGAAACGCACGGCCCGCGCGTGCCGCTCGACGGCGGCGGCGAGGTCGAGGCGCCCGGCGACGAGATGGAGGACGTGAAGTCCGAGACGATCCGCGAGGGCCGCCCGGTCTTCGAGGTGCTGCACGATTGCGACGTCGCGGTGTGGCCGGCCAATGTCGACTCGCTCGACGAAGCCTTTGCGAATGGCGGCGGCGTCGCCATCGTCCGGCACTGGAACAAGGCCAAGATCGACCGGCTGATCGACCAGGGCGCGGTCAGGAAGGCTGAGGGCAAAGACCTCAAGGACTCGATGGACAAGGTGTCGAAGGACAACACCGACATCGAGAAGCACCTGGCCGAGGAAGTCGGCATCCACCCGAAGGGCACCGGCGCGACGGTGTGGGAGGTCTGGACCTGCCTGCCGCTCGACAAGGAGGGCGGCTACGACGAGGACGGCGCGATGCGCCTCTGCCGCGTCTTCTTCGGCCCGAACCGGGCGCAACTCGGCGCCAAGCGCAACCCCTACTGGAACGACCGCTGCCCGCTTCTCTCGGTGCCGATCGAGAAGACGCCCGGCGTGTTCAAGGGTAAATCGCTCATCAGCTACGTGGACAGCCTGCAATACGAGGCAAACGATGCGGTCAACGAAGGTGCTGATGCTGCGACCCTCTCCGCTGCGCCGATCGTTCTCCGCGACCCGGAGAAGTCCAACGGGCCGCTGGTTTTCGGGGTCGGCGCGATATGGGATGGTGGCAAAGATGCTATCTCGCTACTCACCTTTCCTGATCTTACGCCCCGCGCCCAAACGCGGGTTCAAATGGCGCTGGCCGCGATATTCCAGTCGCTAGGAGTCAACCCGTCGATGCTGCCGCAGCAGACCCGCGCCGGGAAGCCGTCGCAGGCGATGGTGGCGCAGGAGCAGCAGGTCGATCTGCTGACGACGGCGGAGGGGGTCAAGGTGCCGGTCGAGGGGCTGCTGACCCCGATGCTCGGCCTCATTGTCGATTACGATTACCAGTTCCGCGACACCGACCTGACGATCCGCCAGTTCGGCGAGATGGGGGTTCGGGCGCGCCTCGAACAGGTGCCGCCGCTGACCAACCGGGCGGGATACACCTTCATCTGGCGCGGCGCCGAGCAGGTCAAGCAGTCGATGATGATGCAGCAGGGCGGCACCGCCTGGATGAACGTGATGATGCAGCCGGCGATGCAGGCCGCGCTCGCCAAGGCCGGCTACGAGTTCGATCCCGCCCCGCTCGTCATCGCGCAGAACCAGAACCTCTTTGGCGCTTTCCTCGGCAGCCAGGTGCTCATCAACCAGCGCGAGCTGCTGACCCTCGATCCCGATACCGAGAACCAGATCCTCGGGACCGGCCAGAACCTCCATGTCCACCCGCTTGACCAGGATCCGCAACACATGCAGAGCCACGCGCAGGCGATGCAGATGACCGGCGACCCGTTCGGCACGATTGCCGAGCACATGGCGGCGCACGTCCAGTCGATGCAGATGAAGATCGCGGCCTCGATGCAGAAGGCGCAGGCGCAACAGGGTATGCCGCCGGGGCGCGGGCCGCCGGGGCAACAGGGCGGCGGTCAACCACAACCGGGCGCGCGACCGGGTTTGCCGCACGCCGCCAAGGGGCCGCCGGGGACGATGCACCCGGACAGCGGCCCCGCCGCCGGTGTCATCGCCATGCCCAGGAGAAACTAGATGAAATGGACTGCCGACAGGGTGGCGACGCTGCGCGATCTCGGCCCTCGGGGTATCGGCACTCGCGCCATCGCCCAGCAGCTTGGGTGTTCGGTCGTGGCCATCCAGAAGAAGGCGCAGAAGATGGGCGTGTCAATTGCCCGAGCTTCGCCACCGCCAAATGAACCAGATGACAAATTGCGGGCTCGGTGGCGCGAATTGCTCCCCAAGATGAAGGAGCGACTGCGCGCAGAAATGTGCGTCGCGCTTGACAGCGCACAAGATATAGGGACATAGGCAATCATCGACCGGGCGATCGCAGTCCGGGGCTGGCCGGCCTAACCGGCTATCGAGCGGGGGAACGCGCCCCGAGGAGTGAAGATGCGGACACGTCAGGATGGCGGCGACGAAGCGTTGCCGCGCGAACCAGTCATCGATGAGGGGGCGGACCTTGGCGAAATCGAAGAAGGCGATGATGCCGCCGAAGTCGATGAGGGTGGCGAAACCGAAGGCGATGACGAAGGTCGGGATGACGGCGAAGGCGAAGATGAAGGGCCGGAAGCCGAAGATGATGTAGGCGAACAGCCTGCGCCCCGGCGCGGCGGTGGATCGCAGACGATCCGGGCGCAGCGAGCCAGGGCACAGGCAGCGGAACGGGCGCTCGCCGAGAAAGAGCGGGAGATCGCCGAGCTGCGCGGGTTCCAGGCCGGAGCCACATCGCGGCAGCCCCAGGCGGACCCCCAGGCGGCGGCGCGAGCGGAAGCGGAGTTTTACGCAGGGCTTGAGCTTATGCCCCCGGCTCAAGCCTATCAGGCGATCGTCAACCGGGAGCGGCAGAATATCGGCGGAGCCATCCAGCAGCTTCGCCTTGAGCAGCAGGAACTGGCCGATCAGGCAAGGTATGAGGCGTCGTGCGCACGTTCACCGACCCGCGAAGCCTATCGTGACAAGGTTGAGCAATACCGTGCTCAGCAGCGCCGCGCCGGTTTTGTCATCGGGCGCGAGGAAGCCTATCACCTGCTGCTTGGCCGCGACACCGAGGCACGGGCTGCGCGCGCCGCACCGAGGCAGCGCAGCCAGGCTGCCGCGCGTGTCGCCGGCCAGCAGACCCGCCCGACCGGGGCACGCAGCAACATGGCCGCCCGCAGCCGCCGTCCGGCACCGGGCAGCGCCGAGGCCGATGCGGCGGCCATCGCGGAAGCGGATCGTCAGGGCATCAAGATTTGGTAGCGGGGGCCAGCCAGCCTCTCGCTTAATGGAGGCGTAGGGCATGGCACAAGGCACGACCCCGAATTCCAGCAATCAGTATGCGGGTATTACCACCCGGTTCATCGCCCGCGAGGCGCTTGAACAGACGCAGCGCTATCTCGTCCTCTACCAATTCGCCGACAAGAAGACGATCCCGCACGGGCGCGGCGTCCAGTGGGAAGCGTTCCGCTGGAATTACATGCGGTTGCCGCGCTTCCCGACCGCCGAGGGCGTGCCGCCGACCCCGAACAGCCTCGACTTCACGCAAGTCACCGGCACCGCTGTCCAGTGGGCCGGGCGCTGGGTCGGCACGGATGTCGCAACGATCACGACGCAGCAGGATCTGATGCGCGCCGCCGGCAAACAGCTCGGCATGCAGGTCGCGCAGATGAAGGAGCGCAACGGCTTCGTCAACCTGATGTCGGGCACCCAGGTCAATTACGCCAACGCGGTCGGCGCCCGCGCCTCGCTCGCCGCGACCGACGTGCTGAATCCGACCGATGTCAATCGGACCTACGCCAACCTCTCGAACCTCGGTGCCCAGAAATGGAACGGGCAGACCGGCGAGACCGTCGAGCGCTCGATCGACTACACCGCGCGCCAGTCGGAAAAGACGATCAAGGGCGTCGAGCACTATGTCGCGATCGGCTCGATCTTCCCGCTCGAAGATTTGCGCAACAACCCGACCGTCGTCACGGCCTGGAGCCGCAGCGATGTCAACCGCCTCTACATCAACGAGATGGGGTATTGGGGCGGTATCACGTTCTGCGAGACCAACATGGCCCCGACCTTTGTCGGGGTCGCCCAGGTCAACGGCGCGAACGGCGTCGGCTCGCTGACCACCGGCACCTACACGATCCAGGTGACGGGATGGGATGACCAGAATTTCTACGAGAGCCGCATCTACCAGCTTTCGACCGACGTTTCGGTGACGACCGGCGGCATCACCCTGACCACACCGAGCACGACCGGCTTCACCTACGCCGTCTATGTCGGGGTCGGCAGCGGGGCGCTGCCGACGCAGCTCGGGCTGACCACCGCCGGCCCGTCGAGCGGATCGTTCCAGGGGCAGGCGATCGAGATTCCGCCATCAACCAGCGTGACGATCACCGGGCTTGGGGCGCAGATGATCCCGCCGGCCGCGCCCGCCACCGGCGTCACGGTCTACCCGGTCTTCATCTTTGGCCGCGAAGCCTTTGCTTGCCTCAAGCTCGAAGGCATCCAGTGGCTGCGCCCGACCGGACCTGACAAGGCGGACCAGCTCGACCAGATTCGAGTTATAGGATGGAAATTAATGGAAGGCTGGTGTATTTTGGACAACCGTAAGATGGCACGTATTGAATGTTCAGCATCAAACACCGGAACCTTCTCCTGATTACTTTGAATTTCTTTCAAGGTAATTAGCGGCCCATCGGAGACGGTCAGGATTGTCATGGAAACGGCCGATACCGTTGTTGCAGTTGTTGCACAGGAGCCCACGAACGGCTCCTGTGACGACGCTGTGATCAACGGCGAATCGTTTGCCGTTTCCGCCGGGAGTGTCCGTTCCGCAGATGGCGCACGCACCACCCTGCTCGGCGAACATCCGGTCGTAGGTGCCCAGCTCAATGCCGAGTCGCCAGCGGAGATGCATGTCGGCGTGTCTGCCGGGGTGTCTCCTGGCCCACTCGCGGACGGCCTTTGCGTGGGCGGCGGGGTCGCTTCTGTGGCGCGCAAGAGTGACGGCGTTCGCGCAGTCTTTACACCATGGTTGCCGACCGTCTCGCCGTTTCGTGTAGCGATGAAACTGATCCATTGGCTTTACGACGCCACACTTCTTGCAAGCCTTCTCGGTCGGCGGCACATATGGCGGTGGTTCGGGATGCTTCTCGCGCCAAGCCCGATGCCGGTCGGCGGTCGTACAGGGTCGGCACCAGCCGGAAAGTCCGTCACGGTGACCTCGGTTCATGTAAAACCCTTCGCGCGGCTTCGTCTCGCCGCACTTCGGGCAGAGCTTGGTTTCCATTCCTGTTCCCCTTTCTTGCCGATTATACCGGCTGGAATGGTTTAGCGAAAGGAATTTGGTATGTCGGCAGTACGAATTGAGGTCGAGCTTCGCATCATGCAGGTGCCGAAGGGCGGCGGCACGGTGATGATGGGCCAGAGCCAGGGCAACAACCCCGGCGTCGGTCCGCTGGCTGGTGCCGGCTCGCTCGGCAACGCCCAGATGCTGTTCATGAACGACGCGACGGTGGTGCCCGGCACCTCGGGCTCGGTGACGCTGGCGAACATGCTGACGGCGTTGCAGACGATCGCCAGCGACTTCGCGGCGGCGAGCGGCACGACGCTCATCACCGCGGACCTGCTCGCCCAGATCAACGCCTGGAACAGCGGGAGCCCGTAAGCCTGTGGCAATCCAGACCCTCGGAACCAACGCCAACAACAGTCTGGACCTCGCCCTCGTGTGGAACGGGGTGGCGACGGCAGCGGCTGATGTCGCCGACATCAACCAGGCGATCCTCAACGACCAGAACCCGCGCTTCCCGGTCGCGCAGACGGACGGCAGCGGGGGCTTCGTCAAGGAGGGGCTGCTGTACGTCCCGAACCGGGGCGTGCTGACGCTGTTCCCCGGCGACGTGGTGGCGCTCGACTCGACGAGCGGGCAGGTGATCCTGCTGACGGCGCGCGGCCTGGCCGCCGGACCCTGGACCCTGACATGAGGATTATGATGCCGCTGACGCCCGAACAGCAGGAAGCCCGCAACGCCGCCCTCGCCAGAGGCCGCGAGAAGGCGGCGGCGAACCGCCAGAAGGCGGCCGAGGCGGCGGCGCAGGAAGCTGCCGCGCCGAAGCCCGAGCCGGTGGCGATGCCGCCGATCGCGCATGAGGGCGAGAGCAAATCTCCGACTCCCGGCGTCCCGGCCGATCCTCAGGCTGCTGCCGCCGCGCTTGCCGCTATAGAAGATTATTACGACGAAGGGCCGGTTCCGACGCCGGAACCGCAGGACGATTTCGAGCGGTTCTTGGCGGCGCAGGATGCCGAGACGGTTTTAGCCCTTGGCGACGGAGACCTGGATCGCGGGAATTTGGCCCTGCGGGTCATCTATGAGACTGAACAGAAGCGTGTCGCCGAGGAGAAGAAGACCGCCGCGAAGAAGCTCGCGGTGCAGCGCGCCCAGCGCCACGCCCGCTCGACCGCCGGCCTGATCGGCCCCGCCGCGATTGCCGCCGCCGATCTGCGCGAGCGGATGAATACGCCCGTCTCCTGGGTCGTCAACATGCCCGAGGCCGGGAACAGCGGCACCCTTGTCGACGAGGGGGTCAGGATCAACGGCACGCTCTATGTCCACGGCACGACGGTCGAGGGCACGCTGGCGGAGTACATCAGCTACCGCGAGATCGAGCATCGCGCGCACGAGAACGAGCGCCAGTTCCAGGGCCGCAGTCGCATGTCGCGCCTCGCCCAGACCGGGATGCGCTTTCTCAACAACGAGGGACACGCATGAACGACGACAAGACGATCCTGGCGCCGGTCGAGGTGCCGGGGATGCAGATCAATTTCCAGAGCCCGGTCGGCCCCTCGGGCAAGATCATCGCCTTTGTCCTCGGCGTCGATGCGCTGTGCTCGAAGGAAATGCTCGACGACCGGCTCGACGTTATCGCCGCCGCGGCCCGCCGGCAGGATGCGTTCGAGCAGTTGCGCCTCGACGAGAACGCGCTGGCCGCCAACCGCAAGCTGCTCGCCAAGGCGAAGGCGGCGCGTGACGCGACGGCCCGCTCGCATGAGGGCAGGCTGAGCGCGGTCGGCGCAACCCGCCGCAATGCACCGGACCCGACCAAGATCGACCCGCACGGCGTCAGCGCCCTGTCGCAGCATGACCAGCGCATCCTCGAGATCGAGGGGCAGATCGCCGGCTGCGAGGAGCGCATCCCGTTCTGGCGGGCGATCCTGCGCGGCGAGGAGCCGCTGGACCTGGGCGAGCCGGCTCGGATGGCGGCCGAGTAACTTGCTGACTGCAGCCAGGATCATCACCGACGCGAAGCAGATCGCCAAGGTTCGCGGGTTTGACGATCAGGCGCTCGACGCGATAAACGAGATCCTGTCGGATTTGTGCGAGGATCACGACCTCGCGTTGGCCCGCGGCCAGTTCAACTTCAACTTCGACCCTAATCTGAGCGGCAGCCTGTTTGGCTCCGGCCCTTACCCGCTGCCGCTCGACTACCTGCGCACCTCGGGGTCGAGCGGGGCGCGCGGCGTCACAAAATCGGCCTTCTACCTCTACCCGGCCCCGGCCTTCCCGGCGGGTCAGCCGATCTTTATGACCCCGATCGACCTCGCCGAGTTCGACCTGTTCGCCAAGCTGCCGTCGCAATCGACGCCCGAATTGTGGTGCACCGACATGGGCGGGCCGCTGACGCAGCGCATCATCCTGGCGACGGCGGCGGCGCTGACCGTCAACAGCACGACCGGGACGCTCCTCGACACGACCGGGCTTTACGACGGGTTGGCGGTGGCCGGCGAGGGCATCACACCGGGCACGGTGCTGACGACGGCGCCGTTCACCCAGACGACGACCGGCGACACCCACACCTCGACGACGGTCGACAACATCCCGACCGCGGCGTGGGACCTGATCCGCCTCGGCGACACGGTGACGGCGGCCGACATCTCGACGACGGTGGCGGCGCTGCCGGTCTCGGGCAGCGTGACCCTGACGGCGGCAGCCTCGGGCACCAACGCTGGCGAGGCAATCACCTTTGCCCGGCCGCTGCTCTTGAGCCTGCCGGCGACGATGACCCTGGCGGCGGCGAGCGTCTATTTCGGGATCGCGCCGGTGGCCTATGTCTATCCCGCCCCGGTCGGCACCTACCCGGTGACGGTGCGCTACCAGCGCATGATGCCGCCCTTGATCGACCTCAACTCGTATGCGTGGTTCCCCAAAGACGGGTACATGGTCAACAAGACGGCGGCGAAGCTGTGCCGCTATTCCGATGACAGCCGAACCGATCGGTTCGAGGCCATCGCCGCCCGAGAGCTCGGCCAGTACCTCGGCCTCTCGGATGATCGCACGAACCGCAGCCAGGCGGTCCAGCTTGATGGCCGCAATTACGGCACTTCGGCCCTCGGCGGTCGGAATCTCAAATCGACAAAATTCGCCGGTTGGTAGCCCGTGCCGATCCGCAACAGCAAGGCGGTGACGTGGCGGGCCAAGGGCCTCACAGATTCACGCGACGGCACGAACAGCTTTGCCGGGGCGATGAAGCGCCTCATCAACCTGATCCCGGACCCGTCGACGCAAGGCCTCTGGGTCTGCCGTCCCGCCGCCGCGCTGCTCGCCGCGCTCGACCTCGACGACCCCGGCATCATCTCGTGCGCGCTGGTCGTCGGCGACATCCTCTACGGCCTTGCGCCGTCCTCGCTCAACCCCGGCTTTGATGAGCCGTTCGCCTACGACCTGGCGACCGGGACGTTTCTGACGGTCTCGGGCATCAATAGCGGCAATGTCCCGGCATCGCCCGCGACCTCGGGCGATTGGGTGCCGCCGATCATGTGCCAGATCGCCGGCCGGGTCATCGTCACGCATCCCGGCTTCCCCGGCGGCGACGTTTCGTTCGGCTGGTTCGACGTGTCGAACGCGGCGATAGCGGCGCTCGGCGACACGGTGTCGGGCACAAGGTACATCACCGGCAACCCGAACCTCCTCGGAGTGCAGCCGGGCGACACCGTGACCGGGACCGGCATCCCGGCCAGCACGACCGTCGTCAACACGCATCCCTATTACCTCGGCTTCGACTTTACCGGCGACACGCATAGCTCGACGCTGATCGACGGCATCGCCGACACGACCGACATCAAGGCCAATCTGTTCATCGCTGGGCAGGGCATCCTGCCAGGCACCAAGGTCATCGCGGTCCACGCCAACTCGATCGACATCAGCCAGGCGACGACATCGAGCGTCGCGGCGCTGACGATCCAGTGCTTCGGCAACAACGTCTTGCAGATGACGCCGCCGGCCGACGCCTTCGGCGACACGCACTCGAACACGATCGTCGACGGCATCTTCCCGATCAATACGCTGGGCGAGCCGCTCGGCGCCGCGGTCGGCCAGGGCGTCTCGGGCGACGGCATCCTGCCGCTGACGACGGTCGCTTCGGTGGGGCCCGGCAATCAGATCACGCTGAGCCAGGCGGCGGCATCGAGCGTGACCGGCGTCTTTCTCGCCTTCGATGGCGCGACGATCGTCCTTTCGGCCAACACGACGGCGACGAATGACGGGGTGGCGTTTACGATCGCCGGGGGCACCCGCACCGCGCCGCTGTGGGGGGCCGGCAACACCGACAACTTCCCGCTGCCGTCAAAGCCGGTCGGCGTCGCGCAGATGAATGGGCGGGCGTGGTATGCGCTGGGCCTCGATGGGATCGTGTACAGCGATTCGGGGCTGCCGTGCCGCGTCTCGAACACGCTGGCGGTGCAGGCGCTGACGACGAATGACGGCCTCGCGGTGACGGCGATCGGCCAGTTGCAGCTCGGAGTGCCGCTGACCGGCGGCATCGTCCAGGGTCTCGTCGCCTTCGAGGGGGTCAACAAGCTCCAGCAGATCACCGGCGACCAAGCGACCGGCAACCTCGCGATGAACGTACTGCCCGAGGCGACCGGCACCGATGCGCCGCTGTCGATCGTGCCGGTCGGCGGGGCGCGGCTGGCCTTTGTCTCGCCGCTCGGGCTGCGGTTTGTCGGCATCGACGGCTCGATTTCGCAGCCGGTCGGGGTCGACGGGCAGGGGATCACCGACCCGTTCCAGTTCGCCGTCAACCCATCGCGGATCTGCGCGGCCTACAATGTCGGGGTGCTGCGGATCACGGTGAAGAACGGTCTCGTCAACGGCACCCCGGCCGAGGAGTACTGGTACGACCTGCCGCGCTCGGCCTGGCACGGCCCGCACACTTTCCCGGCCCGGCTGATCCAGCCGTGGCGCTCGACCTTTGTTGAGGCGCCGCTGGCCCGCACGGCCGAATTGTGGCAGTCCGACGCCTTCGCCACCCTGACCTCGGGCTACACCGAGAACGGCTATCCGATGTCGTTTTTTGCCGAGACGGTGCTGCTGCCGGACAACGCCTCGATGGCGATGAACGCGGTCGTCGAGGGCGACCTGATGTGCGCCGCGTCGAGCACGCTGCCGATCCAGGTGACGGCGTTCGACGAGATCGGCGCGCTCTTGGCGGTGGCCGAGCCGATCGCGCCGAACGCGGGCAATGAGGCGGTGCGGCAGCGCGCGACGAACTGGGATCGGCCGCTGATCTTCAAGCAGATGAGCGTCAGGATGACCGGCCTCTCGGGCCGCAGCGTGCGCCTCGGCAATCTCTACCAGCGGTATGAGGTTTTGGGATACAACATCGACGAGGCGGCGGGGGCGAATTTCTGGCTGCTGTCGTCGCGCCGGCCCTATCCGATCCTGCTTGCCGACGACGGCACAACCGGCCTCATTCCGGGGTAGCGCATGGCTGACGGCGAACTCTATACGGTCTTTGTCGACAGCAGCCCGGCGCTGCCGCTGCCGCCGCAATCGACCGACGAGCTGGCCATCGTGCGCGGCGCGGTCACGTACAAGGTATCGCCGACCGACATCGCCGCCGGGACGGGTGGCATTGGCTTTACGACATACATCACGCCGGTCGATGGCGATACGCTGACCGCCGTCATTGGGCAGGGGCGCTTTGTCGCCACTCCGGCCGGCGATCTCGCGACATTGCACTTGGTCATGCCCCCTTCGCCTGCGGACGAAGGGGTGTTCACGTTCTCGGCGACCAAGACGATAACGGCGTTGGATGCCGTGGGGGCGGCTGGCGACAGTATGGCCTCGGCATCGGGTGGACCGTTCCTTTTTGGAGCCAACGGCGGCTGGGCGTGGATTTATCGGCTGTCCGACACGACGTGGTATCCTCTTTATTGAGGTAGATGATGACCGCTCCGGTAACGATCCACGGCCCTTGGGAATTGGGCTCGAACCTGACGGCGACCGGCAACCGGGTCGATGCGTCGGGCGGTGGTGGCGGGACGCTGACCGGGATCGGGACGGCCGGCTATGTCGCGATCTGGTCGAGCCCGACCAACCTTGCGTCGAGCACGATTTATGACAGCGGCAGCACCGTCACCCTAACTCAAGGTGCCCTTAACACACCGGACGCTACTGGCAGCACAAACGGCGTCTCGCTTGCGGTCCAGGCGGGCAACGCGGCCATCGCCGATTATTATGGGGGCGGGATCAGCCTGTCGGCCGGGTACGGTGCGGGATCTGGCAATGGCGGTTCAGTCTCGATGACGGGTGGCGATGGAGGGCCAACAGCGGGAACCCCTGGCGTTGTCTCGATTGCCGCGGGTAACGCGACGGGTGGGGATAGAGCAGGCGGGAATGCCAGCATGGCGTCCGGTGATGGGTCGGGGAACCAGCCTGGCGGCATCGTTTCACTCCAGGGCGGGGATGGCGGGGCTACTGGTTTGGGGGGCAACGCCATCATCCGGGGCGGCGCGAACGTCTCGGAAGCCCGTAGCGGCGGCGACGCTATCGTGGAGGCCGGCATACCTTCAGGGCGCGCCTATGTTCTGGGGGGCGCGGCGGGCGCAGCAAACGGCGATGGCGGCATGGTTACAATCCAAGCCGGCATTGGCGACACAACATCTGCGAACGGTGGTGATGTTGTCATTACGAGCGGTGCCGCCGGGGCCGCCAGCGGCGGCAATGGCGGGCAAATAACGATTACCCTATCTCCGGGTGATGGCGCAGGGCACGCTGGCCGGCTGGTCATCGTCGGGTTGCCCACGTCGAGCGCGGGGCTGTCGAGCAATCAATGCTATTGGGATGCCGTAACCAACGTCCTGACGCGCGTGCCGTAACCGTGCTATAGCCGATCAACCTTGGAGGGAAGCATATGACCCGCACCTCGATCCGTTCCGGCCTCGCCGGCGTCTTTCTTGGCTTCACGCTCTCGATCGGCGCGATGGTCGCTGCGGCTCCGATCACCGGGCCGGTCGATCCCGGCAGCATCGTCGCCAACCTCAACAACCTCCTGCTTAAGTGGATGAGCTTCCCGAGCGCCGAGAACGGCGAGCTTCAGCTTCTCGGGCCGTTCGCCTTCGAGACCGCGACGAACGGGGTGAAGTACATCGTGACCGTCGATCAGACCGGCACCATCCGCTACGTCCTGACGACCGCGACCGCGCCGAACTAACCAAGGATGGCCGCGCTTTTCGGGCTTGGCCCGACAGGCCCGGTCTCTGTCCAGATCGGGGCCGGGCTCCGGCTCAACATCAACACGCTTGAGGCGACCGGCGGCGCTGCGGTGCGCCCCTCGCTCTCGCTCTATGCCATCGGCAACACGACGGTCTCGACGACCTCGGGCGTCGCTGGCGCTGGCTCTCTGTCGATTTCGGGGGCGGGTGGTGCCTCGATCGGGATTAGCGGCAGTACGATCGTCGTCTCGGCCGCCGGCGCTGCATCGGCGACCTCGCTCGGCCAAACCGCCCTCGGCAACACCACGGGATCGACCAGTTCGCAAACGCGGGCGATCACCGCCGAAAGCATCTCGTTCGCCGGCATCGTCAGCGGCGGCTTCTCCGGCGGCACCCTCGTTATCTCGGCGGCAGCCACCGCCGCCAGCGGGACGGCACTCAGCCGCTTCGCCATCGGAAACACGGCCGGCAGCACATCGTCCGATGTCGCGACGCTGACGCAATGGACGATCTCGGCGGCCGGCGGTCTCTCGGCCGGCATGTCGGGCGGCAGCCTTATCCTGTCGGCCGCGACGACCGCGGCGCAAAGCGTTCAGACGCTCGGCCTCTTTGCTGTCGGCAACACGACCACCAGCGTCTCGTCGATGACCGCCGATGCGCGCTCGCTCAGTTTCGACGGGGCCGGCATCGTGTCAATTGGCATGTCGGGCGGCTCGATCGTCATCTCGGCGTCGTCCGCTACGATTGCGGCGAGTGGCACAGTGCAGAACCGCTTTGCTGCCGGGAACACGACCGCCGCGACATCCTCCTTTGCCAACACGCTGTCAATTATGTCGGTGAGCGGCGCGGGTGGCGTCTCGGCAGGGTTTGATACCAACGGCGTTCTTGTCATCTCAGGCGATACCGGCGGGGCGGCCAGCGCGACATCGATGGGGATGACGGCGGTCGGTAACACCGCTGGCTCAACCTCCTCGCAGACCAAGGTACTGACGGCCGAAACGCTAGTCGGCTCGGGTGCGGTGCGCGTCGGCTTCTCAAATGGGTCGGTGGTCATCTCAGGCGACACTGGCACCGCGCTCGGCGTCTTTACGATGACCTATTTCGAGCCGCGCCCCATGAACGCTACGGGCACTGCGAACGGCTCTACGAATGGTGTTTTCACACTGCAACCGCTTCAGTTGCCGGCGGCGCTGTCAATCAATCAAGTTGCCATAGCGGCAAACCGGGGGAACACCGTTGGCAGCATCGCGGTAGCCACGTCTGCGGCGGCATCCGGCACTGCGAGCGCGAGCGGCGCTTATGTCCTGCCGTTCACGATGGTCCTTTATACGGGCGGCCCTGGGGCGACGAGTTGGGGTTCACTCGCCAGCACAGCCATGTCGAACGGCATATCGTGGTCGTGGAATGTTTCCCGAACCGGCGCGTCGATTACTATGTCCGAAACGGTGTCCTATTTCTGGGGCAACGGGTCGGCGATGTCTACAAGCTCAATGAGCACGACGGCATCTTCGGCGGCGAATGCGACTTTCAACCAAGCCCCCGGCTCATCCTCGAATTTCTCGGGGCACCAGCGCGTCATGTTCCCGTGGGCGACAACGCTCGCGCCTGGATTTTATGTTTTGGCCTATGGGATGGGGTTGACGAGCACGAGCGATACCGCTCGCGAACAGACCTGGATCACAGTAAACCCAGGGGCATGGAATGTTTTCCCCGTCACGATCCAGGGTGCGGCGCAAACCTTCAGGTCGGGACCGGGCGCTCCTGCGAATTATCCAATTCCCTATGGGGGTGGGGCGTTTAGCACTGCCGGATCGGTAAGCACGAGCACTCTTGGCACTGGAGCGGTGAGCACGTTGAACGGGGCCGGGTATAATATGCTTTGGATGGAGATGGGAATGCTGCCGCCATGAACGAACCCGTGATCCTGTCGTCCTATAATCCGGGGATTCACAACGCTAACCTCGACGAGACGATCTCCCGCCTCGACCGCGAGGCGATGTGGAAGGACGTGTCCACCGTCATCGTGACCCCGGCCGGCGGCTCGATCCCGACGCGGGTAGTGGCGACCTGGCTCTCGATGATGAAGCCGCCGAACGGCAAATCCTGCCACTTGTGGGCGATGGGCGCGGAGGTCGGGCAGGCATATAGCGCGATGATCGAAGGCATCCTTAGTCATCCCGACCTGTCGAATTGGAAATACCTGCTCACCATCGAACACGATCAGACCGTACCGCCGGACGGCATGGTGAAGCTGCTCGCGCAGATGGAGGCGCACCCGGAGTACGCCGCGATCGGTGGCCTCTACTTCACGAAGGGGCCAGGAGGGTGCGCGCAGATTTGGGGCGACCCGCGCGAAATGCCGATGAACTTTCGGCCGCAGCGCCCGGTGCCGGATGGGCTGGTCGAGTGCAACGGCACCGGAATGGGATTTACTTGCTTTCGGCTGGCGATGTTCAAGGACGCACGACTGCGGCGTCCATGGTTCAAGACGGTGGCGAGTGCTGCCGAGGGCGTCGGGACACAAGACCTCTACGCCTGGAATGATTTTCGTAAACACGGCTATCGCTGCGCCGTGGATTGCAGCGTCAAGGTAGGACACTTCGACGGAGAGACAGTATGGTGAAACGATATGATACGGTGTTTGGCAGTGCTGTCTACTCAGAAAAGCCTGAGCATATGCGCGGGTTTACTGACTCCGGCTTTGTAGATGAGGACGGCGTGCCAATCTATGTCCCGGCCGAGGACGTGGAGCGCGCCCGTGGCTGACGATATAGAAGTAACGGGCAATATGCGGGCTGCCGGAGCGGAGTTGCTTCCTACCAAAGGAGACTTGCGCGTCGATTATGCTTTAGTTGATAGCATTTATCGCAGAATGGAACTTATACGTCGGATTGAGGCTGGAGAAGCGGCAATGAAAGTATGGAGCGCGATAGTTGAAGAACGGAAGCGGGCAGATGGCTAAGCGCAAACTCAAACTCGTCCCGGCCATCGTTGAGCCGCTCCGCATCCGCGTCGGCAATGGCGAGGAGCCGGGGTTCGCCAAGTTCGGTGCGCCGCCGTGGGATGTCGACGACGGTTCGGTCGAAGCGATTTACAGCGCGTTCCATTTCCACCGGCTCGACCGGGCAGGACGCTACGTCTTTATGAACGAGGCGTGGCGGGCGCTGAAACCAGGCGGTCAGATCAGCATGGTCGTGCCCCACTGGTCGAGCATGCGGGCGATCACCGACCCGCTGGCCCAGTGGCCGCCGCTCTGTGAGTCGAGCTTCATGGTTTACTCGAAGGAATGGCGCACGCAGGAAGCGATGACGGACCTGCCGCTCACCTGCGACTTTGGCTCGGTCTACGGGTACGGCCATAGCCTCGACCCAGACATCGCGGTGCGGAACGAGGAGTTTCAGCAGCAAGCGAAGAAGCATTGGGTGAACGCGATTCTTGACTTGCATGTGACGCTGACCCGCCAATAAACCCGAGGACGGCGACGAGCAGGACGTCGGTCGCCGGAACGCTGAATAGAAATAGCCCCTGGATGAACCATGCCGCGAGGAAGGGGCGCATCTCGGGCGCTGCTCGCCACGCCGCGATCAACAGCCAAGCGCCGGCTAGGACGCCGAGGATGCCCGCCTCGATGAGCAGATCGAGCGGGATGTTGTAGAAGCCGCCGAGACCCGGCATCCCGACGCCGCCCTGGCCCCAGCCGAGCCAGGGGTGCGCCTGGGCGACCTGTAGGCCGGTCCACCAGATGTCGAGCCGCGCCTCTTCGTTGCCGGGGCGAATCCATAGGGCGGCACTGGCGACCGCGAGACCCGCCGCGCCGGCGACGAGCGGGGCTTTTCGGTAGAGGGTGACGAACAGTCCCGCGCCGAGGGCGAGGAGCGCGCCGCGGCTCTGGCTGAGCGCGAGGGTGAGGAGGTTGGCGGCGGCGTAAAGGCCCGGCGCTGTATATCCGGGTTTGCGCGCCTCGGAGCCGCCGCCTGCCCTGGTAAGCCCGGACAGGAAGAACATTAGCACGGCGTAGGCCCCGAGGTAATTGGGCGAATTGAACGGGCCTCGCGCCCGGGGCATCCACCACATCTGCACCACGGCCAGCGCCGCGATGACCACGGAGAGCCACAGGGAAGCCGTCAGGAGCCTGTTCCAGCCGCGAGGCCCCAACCATCGGCAGAACAGAAACCACGCCGTGACGGCTCCCAGCGCGCCCCAATCGTGCCCTGGGCCGAGGATGTCGGCGACGGCCATGACGGCCATCAGGGCGAGGAAAGCGGCGGTTATCATTTGACGGATGGTTCCTTTCGCCGCATACCCCCAAGCATGCAGAGTTCCTCATCGTTCGCAGGAATTACCGGGAGGGGCAAGGTGCGCGCCAGACCGAAGTCGAAAGAGGCGAAGGTGATGGGCGAGTTCAAGCGCGGCTCGCTGCATAGCGGCTCCAAAACCGGGCCGAAGGTCAAGAGCCGAAAACAGGCCATCGCAATCGCGCTGTCGGAAGGACGCCGGGGGAAAAAGAAATGAGGGCTTGGCTGCGCTTCGAGGAGCGGGCGTGCGAGACGATCGACTGGCTGATCTTTGCCGGCTTCATCGGCCTTGCGGCCTATAGTCTGGGGGTGATCTGATGGCGGCAACGAATGTTTACGCCCGGCTGACTCGTATACCGTGGGATGAGGGGCCGCACGGCACCGGGCAGGCGGTCGAGACGATCAACGCCCTCTCCAACGCAAATGCGACCAGTTCTCCATTCAGGCTCAACGGCGGCCTTTTTGAGATCGAGGTCCAAGCCGACACCTTTGGCACCGTCACCTTGCAAAAACTTGGGCCGGACGGGTCGAGCTACTTGACACAGGCTACGGCGTTCTCGGCGACCGGCACCGCGCTTGCCTATTGCGCGTTCGGCACCTACCGATTTGCGGTTGCATGACCTGCAACGCTCCAGAGGGAATCGGGGCAGCCTGCAACATCGGCACGGGGTTGCGTCCATTCATCGGCACGCAACTGATCGGCGCAATCACCCTCGACAACGACACGTTCACCGAAGGCGACCCGGCTGGCACGGTGATTGGCGCGATCGATGTGGCGATGAGCGCGATTTCGCCGGGGTTTGCCGGTACGCTGTCGCTGTCCGGTGCCGATGCGGCACTGTTCCAGCTTTCCGATACGTCGCTACCGGCTGATCTGGAACTGGCGGGCACGGGTGTTGAGGGCGAGTACGACGTGAATATCGTCGCGACGCAGGACGATCGGATCGGCAATTCGCCCAAGGTCCAGCCATTTACGATCACAGGTGAACCTGCGTCCGCTTATACCGGACCTCTCGACATCGTGCCGGGAGCGGTGGTGGCGTACTCACAACGAGCGATGGCGGTGGCATGGGTATCGAATGCGATCACGATCAAACGCGATAGCGACGACGCAACAATGAGTTTCGCACCCACCGCAAATAACGCAGTGGACACCGCGGCGGTAACGGCATTTCTGGCTGGCGCAAATCCTTTCGGCGCGGCGTGGTTCGACCAGAGTGGCAGCGGCTACGACCTTGATGACAGTGAGGTTTCCCAGCCACCCTGGATCGCGTCAGCGGTTGGAGGAAAACCTGGATTTCTCGGATCGGGCAACGGCGTAAATCTGCGTTCCGGCATGGTTATCCCGTTTACTTCCGGTTCGGAATTGACAGTGTTCGCCGTGGTGGACATGCCGGTATTAGGAGACGCCCCGAGTGCATTTTCTTTTGTTTACATAGATGGCAATCAGCAAAGCAACGTAAAAATTGAGCTTTTTTCGTTCTATAACGAGGAGGGCGATGTTGGGGCGTATGTTTTTGCTGCTGGAGTTTCCGGCGTTGACTCAGAGTGGGCGTCCAATGTTACGATTTCGGCTGGTCCCCATTTATTTATCATGCGCGTATCGGCCAATGGTACAGTTACAGCAAGCGTCGACGGCACTGATGTTGGGATGAGTTTGCAATTTGGATTGTTACTTCCGATCCCAACCGAAACAATCGCATTTCAATTCCCGTATGGTCTAGGAGGCTCTACTGCGGTTGAGGCTGTTGCCTATCAATCATTGTTATCTGGTCCCAACGAACTAGCCATCAGCCAGAACATTGCCGCCTATTACGGGATCACGCTGTCGTGACCCTGACCAACGCCAGCAGCAGCCCTCGATTGAGACGGTGAGCGACGACTCGCGCGGCCATGACGACGGCGACATCATCGTCGGAACCGAGGAGCGGCAGGGATGGCTCAACGCTCTCCTAGACGCCTATATCCTCGACCTTAACCAGACGCAGGGCTATTCGCACGATGAGCTTGTGATTGCGGTCGCGCACGCCGAGGCGTTGCTGAGAAAGCGGTCGCGGTGATGGGTGTCTCGGAATGGACGGCCATCATCGGCATTGTCGTCGCGATCATCGTCCCGCTCGGGACGCTCACCTATGTCCTTTCCGACCGGGCGCGGTCCAATCGCGGCGAAATTCAGAACAACATCCTTCTGCTGCACGCCGCCCTCGACTCGTTCCGCGTCGAGATGGCGAACGACCTCGGCGAGATACGCGGTCGGATTCTCAGCATCGAGAACCGCTCTTTCCGCATCCGACGCGGCGACCCTGACCGACCGGAGATGTAGCACATGAGCGACCGATCATTCGACATGCCGCCCGTTTCCGCCGGTTTCGATGCCCGAGGCGGCTGGCTGCTCAACCGCCTGATGGCCGAGCCGGAGCTGGGCCTCACCAATCCGATCCATGCCGCGGCGATCGTCGGCAACCTCGGCGGCGAAAGCGGGCTGGAGGCGATCAACGAGCGGCACCCGATCGAGCCGGGCAGCCGCGGCGGGTGGTCCTGGGCGCAATGGACTGGCAGCCGGCGCGATCAGTTCGAGGCATACGCGGCGACGCGCGGCCTGCCGCTGACCTCGGACCAGGCGGCCTACGAGTTCCTGGTCAAGGAGCTGCTCGGCACCGAGGCGCACGCGCTCCAGCAGACCAAGAAAACGACGGCGCTTGACGCGGCGGTCTACACCTTCGAGGTGCTGTTCGAGCGGCCATCGGACCCAGAGGGCGGGCTGCCAGACCGCATGGCGTTCGCCAAGAAGGCGCTCGCCGCCGCCGGCGTCAAGGTGTTCGTCCCGGCCCTTCCTGCTATCCCCGCGCAGCCCATTGAGGTGCCCGTCATGCCTTCGCCATCCCCGGCCCCACCGCCGCCGCAATCCGCCACATTCCATCCGAAATTCACCGCCTCGGCCATCGGGGGGGCGCTGGCGCTGATCGTCATCACCGAGCTGAACCGGCGCGGGATCACGATCGACGGCAACGAGGGGGCCAGCATCACCCTTCTGATCGGAGCGTTGTCGGCATGGCTCGCGCCCAACCTTCCCAGCGAATAATCTGCGGCTGGGAGCAGCTAGAGACGATTCTGGCCGAGCCGAACATCAGGGAATTGCTCACTCAGTACTGGCGTGAGCTTTCGCCGATCAAGCACATCCCGCTCGACATCGACTGGCCGCGCATCCTCGAATGGGAGCGGCAATTCATCTTCCGGGTATGGGCTTGCCGGGTCGATGGCACCCTCGCCGGGTTCATCACTTTCCAGATCGCGCCGCCGATCTTGCACAAATCCACCCTGTTTGCGATCGACTACGGCCACTACCTCGCCCCGGCCTTTCGTGATACAGCGTCAATGGTGGGCGCGCGCATGTGGTGGTCGGGTAGGCGGGCGCTGAAAGAATTGGGGGTTGAGATCGGGATGTTGCATGACAATGCCCTGCGTCCGCTCTCGCCATTCTTCCTGTCGATCGGCGCGCGGCCTTTCTCCTCGATGTGGCTACTGGACTTGACCGATGAAGATCATCATTGAGACGGTCCCGCATCGAAAGCAGCGCATCCCCGGACAGGTCGGCGACTGGATGATCGACGCGGCCGGCAACATCGGCATCCAGGTCTCGGAAACCGGCGACTGGCGCTTCGACGCGGCGGTCGCGGTGCACGAGTTGGTCGAGGCGCTGCTGTGCCGGAATGACGACGTGACGACGGAACAGGTCGACCGCTTCGACATCGGCTACCAGGGCGACGGCGAGGCGGGCGACGCTCAGGACGCGCCCTATGCCCGGCAGCATTGCTTTGCGACCTCGGTAGAACGCATGCTGATCGCCGCGTTCGGCCTGTCGTGGGCGTCTTACGAAAAAACAATCGAGGCGCTGTGATGCAGAGCGGCGGCGGCACTTCCGGCAGCCCCGGCACCGGCCAAGTATTTTTGCCCCCCGGCCAACCCGAGGCAGCGGGTCAGTTCGGCTCGGTCATCGGGCCGCTCGCCAACATTGCGGCGAACGGCGGCGCGGGGACGCCGGCCGGCATGGCCTTTCCGCAGGCGACCAGCTTTGTCTCGAATTTCCTGACCGGCGGCACCGACCCGTCGCAGACCCCGTTCAACGACCTCCTGACGCGGGCCTTTCAGCCGGCCTACACGGCGGCTGATTATGGGGCGAACACGCTGTTCCCGCGCGGCTCGGCGCAGGGCGACGTGCTCAACGCGCTCGGCCAGGGTGCGGTCGGCAGCGCGGGTCAGGCACTCACGCAGGGCTTCGACCCGGCGTATGGCGCTGCCGTCACCGGCATGCAGAACAACCCCTATTATGGCCAGGCGCTCGCCGGCGCGCAGCAAGGGGCGACCCTCGGCGCGGCCGGGGCAGATCAGATCGGCCAGGCGGCGAGCCAGGTGGCCGGCACGGTCAACCCGCTGATCCAGTCGGGCTTCGACCCGCAATCGGCGCTGTTCAACCGCTCGCGTCAGCAGCTCATGGACCAGACGAACGCGGTCAACGCGATGTCGGGTCTCGCCGGCACGCCCTACGGGGCCAGCGTCTCGGCCAACGCCCTCGGCAATTTCGACACGAACTGGCAGAACCAGCAGCTCGCGCGGCAGACCTCGGCGGCCGGCGCGGCGGGGCAGGCGGCCGATCGGGCGGGGCTGTTGTCGTCGATGGCGCCAGGGATCGCGTCGTCGAGCGCGGCGCTGCCGAGCAATGCGTACACCGGGCAGATCGGGCAAATCCTCGGGGCGCTCGGGGCGCGCAACCAGGGGGCGGCCTCGGGCCTCGGCAACTACGCCACCGGGATCGGCGACGTGACCAGCGGGTTCCAGGGCGGGCAGAACGCCGGGGCGCAGGGTGCGCAATACGCCTCGCAGTTCGGCGCGGCGCCCTACAACCTTGGAACTGGCGTCGCGTCGAATGCGCTGTCGGGGCTGACCAACGCCACGAACCTCGGCAACAACCAGTACCAGTTGCCGCAGCAGGTCATCGGCGACCTGATGCAGTACATGGGCCTTGGGCAGAGCGCGGCGCAGATCGGCGGCAACCTGCAAAACCAGGCATTCGGCCAGAACGCCCAGGCCATCGGCGGCGGTCTCTCGGCGGCCAACCAGCTTTTCGGCGGCGGCGGATCGAGCGGCGGGTTGCTTGGCAGCCTGTTCGGTGGCGGGGCCGGTGCGGCGCCGTGGGCGCTCGATGCCGCCGGCGCATCGGTGCCGCTGTCCGAAGCCGCGCTGGCCGGATCGTCGGCGATCGACTTCGGCGGCGGCGGATCGCTCCTTGCGTCTGCTGCCCCCCTGGCGTTGAGCGCCTGACATGCCTGGTTTTCCCCTCGCTGCCCTCGGCGCTGGCCTCGGAGAATGGGCGCGCAACGCCCAGCAGCAGCAGCTTCTCCAGCAGAACCAGCAGGACCAGCAGCTTCGCCGCCAGTTGCAAATGATGCAGTTGCGCGACCTCCTGCAAAAGAACCAGTCGGCGCGGACGGCGGCCGATGCTGCGGCCGGGTTTCTGACGGGCGGCGGCGCTGGCATTGGACCTGTCAACCCGACGCCGGGGTTGAGCGGAGGCCCGGTCGGGGTGCCGATGTCGCAGGCTGCGCCGGCGGCCATTGCTGCCGACAATGCCTTCAATGCCCCGCCCTCGCCGCGGCCGTCGTTGCCGTCAGGAGTAGGCGGCGCCGTGCGCTCGGCGGGAGATGCTTGGTTGCAACAGAACGCGCCGTTCCCAACGCAAGGACGGGCAGGGCCGCAACCGCCGACCGATGTTTCGCAACTTCCCTGGCAGTCTCAGCCGGCAAGACCGGAATCCTATGCGGGGCTGAGTGGCCCAGGTGCCCCGAGCGCCCCATCCTCCGCGCCCTCGGGAATGGCAAGCGCACCGCCGCCGCGGGCCGGACCAAATACGCCGCCAGCCGGGATTGGCACGCCCCCGCCCGAGTACGACCCGGCGACGACGGCCGCTGCCATCAAGCGAGCGCATCCCGGAATCAGCAACGAGGATCTGGTGCACGCCGTCGATCTGGTCGGGAAGGAACTCGGCCCGAAGGTAAAGGGTGCCTATGATCGCTGGAAAACGCAGGCCGAGCTCTATTACCGGGGCCGCAGCGCCGACACCGCCGACCGGGCACAGGCCGAGACCGAGCGGTATCACGGCGTCGAGGCAGGGTTGGCGGGGCAGCGTATCGCGGGCGAGGCTGCCGGACGTGCCGAGACCGGACGGCACAACGTCGCCGGCGAGGAGCTTGGCCGGGGCCAACTGGCCGAGACGACGCGGGCGCACGACCTGACGGCGCAGGGCAAGGACCGGGCCTTCTCGGTCCAGGCACAAAAAGCGCAGGCAAAGACCACCGCCGAGGTCGCCGAATTGAAGACGCTCGCCAATCAGGCGCGCGAGCTTTACGCGGCGGTCGAGCAGAACCCGAACCTTGTCGGCGCAAAGGGTGTCGGCTCCCGTGTGCTGGGCGGCATCGGCGAGCAGCTTGGCATGGTCAAGGAAGACCCGGCGGCGGCTGAGCTGAAAGCGCAGATCGGCCTGCTGCAAGCGCGGCTGCAAAAGCCGCTGCTCGGCGCGCGGTATTTCAGCGCCAAGGCGCAGGAGCAGATTTCGCAGCTTGTCCCGGCACTCGGTCGTCTCGACAACCCGACCGCCGTCAAGTCGGCGCTGCGCAACCTTGCCGAGCAGCTTGAGGGCAAGGCCGGTGAGGTCGAGACCACGACCAAGGGCGTTTATGGCGACGCGAAGTCGCTGAGCGATGACGCGCTGCGCGAGCAGTTGAAGCAGATGGGCATCGAGCCCGCGCACTGATGTCCGATCTCCCGACTCAGCCGGACGCCGGCCCCGATCGGGCCTCGATCCTCGGCGAAGCGTACAAGCGCGGCCTCCTGCCGCCCGAGCAGCGCGGCGTCTACGAGGAAGGGCTGCGCAGAGGGCTAATAAAGCCGCAGGGAGGCCCGCAGAGCGCGCCAGCGGCACCAGCGGCCCAATCTTTTGATACCGCCCTCTCCCCGGCCGAGGAGGCGGCTTTTACGGGGTGGAAGCAGCAGTACGCTCCACGCGACTCGGGTGCGGACTATGATCTCCGTGGCGCGTTCAAGGCTGGGCTCGTGCCGGATGCCGCAACTGGGCACTGGCCGGACACGTACAAAAAGCCGAACCATCCAACCTTCAGCGATCAGTCGATGTACGCGGTCGGGCCGAACGCGGCAAAAGCCGGACGATGGGAGGGCGACAGATTCATTCCACCCGCCGCCGCCCCGCAGGTGCCCGACATCGCCAATCCGCTCGGTGCGATGGGGTCGGCGATCACGCGCGCCCCCGAGGCGTTACGCTCGGCACAAAGCGGGTTTGCGGCCAAGCTGAAGACGCGGCAGGAGGATGAGCGGCTGAAGCAGGGTTACGAGCCGGGCGTCGATTACGACACCGGCACCGGCTTTATCGACGCCATTCGCATGAAGTCGCAGTCGAACCCGGCGCAGCAATGGGATTTCCTCGCCGAGAAATATGGCCCCGACAAGGTGCATCAGGACAAGCGCGGCCAGTTCTACGTCGAGACCGAGGACGGCAAGCGGCTGTCGCCCGAGGGCACCGGGTTCATCAAGAACTTCCTCGCCGGCATCTACGCCAACGCGCCCCAGGCGGCGGCGATGACGGCGGGTGGCATGTTGGGATCGGCGGCGGGGCCGGCCGGTGCGGTCGCGGGCGCGGGGCTCGGCAGCATGGCCGAGCGGGCGGCGTCCGATTTCATCGCCAAGCTGCGCGGACGCGATCTGCATCAGACCACGGGCCAGCAGCTCAGCGACATCGCCGGGGCCGGGGTCGAGGGGGCTGCGGCCGAGGCGGGCGGGCGGTTGGTGACACAACTGCCGGCGGCGGCCGGGCAGCTATTCCGCAACCGCATCGCCGATGTGACCCCGGAGCGCCTGTCGCTCGGCCGATCGGTAGCCGAGGCGGGCGGCACACCGCCGATCCGCTCGCTGACCCCGGGCCTCACCTCGCCGGCGCAAAAGCAGGAAATCTCGGCGCGGCTCGGCGCTGACTGGCTGGAGAACCGCAACCAGCAGGCGGTGCACGGCCGGCTGCAGGAGATCGTCAACAGCGGCATGTCGCCCGACGCGCAGCGCGCGGCCATCGGGCAAATCCTGGACCCGACCGCGGCGGTGGCGACGCGCGAGACCGGCGAGCCGATCGTTGCCGCGGTGCAGCAGCACGCCGCGCAGCTCGGCGGCGAGGTCGAGAACCTGGCGCGCGATGCCGATCGGCAGTTGACCCAGCAGCTCGGCCGGCTCAATGCGCAGGCGCGCCGCGCGCCGCCGGGCGATTTGGGCGAGGATGTGGCGGCCGGCATCGGGCAGGCCCGAACCGATTTCTCGACGGCGATGCAGAAGGTCTATTCGCGGGTCGATCAGCTTGCCGGCGGGCAACCCTCGGTGCCGACCCGGCTGATGAAGCGCGAGGCCGAGAGCATCCTGCAATCGCTCCCGAAAGACGCGCAGGGCAACCCGATCTTCGGCGATCCCCGTGTGCTCCAGACGCTCAACCGGATCAAAGGCGCTCCCGCGAAGTGGACCCTGAGCGACGCGCAGGCGGCCCGCTCGGCGCTCGGCGAGTTCGCCAACTTCACCGACATGACGCCGGGTGTCGCGAAACGGCAATTCGACAACCTGCGGCAGGCGGTCGATGGCGGGATCAGCCAGGCCGAGGCGGACCCGGCGATGGCCCCCGCGGTCAAGTTGCTGCGCAGCGCCGACACCGCCTACGCCCAGGGTATCCAGAAATTCGAGGACACGCAGATCAACCGGATGGTCAGCCAGGCGCGCACCGGCATCGTCCCCGATCCGGGCAAGGTGGCCGACCTCGTGCTGGTGCCGGGCGAGAAGTCCCGCGCCGCGACGATCAAAGGCATGGTCGGCGATCGGGTGTGGCGCCGGGTGGCGGCGGCCGACTGGCAGAACATCATGGCGACGGCAGCCGATCGGCAGACCGGCGAGGTATCGGCCCGGCGGCTTGCGGCGGCCCTGGCGGCGCGCGACCGTGGCGGCCTCCTCGAATTGACCTATGGTCCCGGCATCGCCCGCGACATGCGGCTCTACAGCCAGCGGCTCGATGCCCGCGGCGGCACGATCCCGGCGAGCAATCTCAACCCCGACAATTTCAGCCGGACGATGCGCGCCCTCGAATCGGCGCAGGCCGAGCAGGATGCGTTTCTCAAGACCAACTATCTGTCGGCGCTGGCCGACCCCAAGACGCCACGCGCCGACAGCGCCGTGTCGTTCATCCTCAAGCCCGGCGAGGAAACCCGGCTGATCCGGGCACAGGAGTTTTTCGGCGAGAACTCGCCGCAGATGCAGGCGATACGCGATCAGGCGCAAAAGGAGCTGCTGCACTCGGCGATCATCCCGACGCAGACCGGGGCAGGTACGACCGTTGCGGGAAAGGGTATCGAGAAGGCGCTGGCACAGTTCACGCCGAAACAGCAGGAAATCCTGTTCCCCGGCGGCCTCGCCGAGGACATGAAGCGTCTCGCCAAAGAGATCAACTTCATGTTCCCGGTGGACCCAAGCGATATGGCCGGCTCGCTGATCGCCGGCAATGTCAAGAACCGCCCGCTGCTCGGCAGCATGGCCGGCGCTGGCGTCGGTGCGGCGGCCGGCGCGGGGCTCGGCGGGGCGCTCGGCTTCCTCGGCGGCCCCGGCGGCATGGTGGCGGGTGCGATCCCCGGCGCCGCGATCGGCGGGACGGCGGGTCTGCTGGCCGGCGGGCGGCTGCTCAAGACGGCGTACTACGAGGGCATGGGATGGATTTACTCGCAGCCACGCGTCGTGCGGGCGCTGTCCGAGGGGTTGCGGCCGGGGCCGGGGCAGGCGGTCACGCGAGAGGCGATCCGCGGCATCTTCCGCGCCGCCGCCGCGGGCGAATTGCAGGAAGCGCCGCCCTCGGGTGAGGGCATGAGTTTGCAGCAGCCGGGTCCGCAGATAACCCCGCCACGCCAGCCCCGAGCCTTGCCAGCGCAGCCGCGCGCCGCAGCGCCGCCGCCGCCCGATTACATCGAGCCGCCGCGGACCAGCGTCGGCGGCCCGTGAGATGCGCGTTCTCCTGATTGAGAAGACGCCGGACGGCTTGCTCGACATTGCTCTGCGCGCTCAACGACGCGGCCATGACGTTCGCTACTTCCTACAGACCTGGAACGCCGATAAAAGCCCAGTCGGGCGCGGCATGCTGACCCGCGTACCGGACTGGCGCGCCTCAATCGCCTGGGCCGACATCGTGATCCTCGGCAGCAACGATTTGCCGATGCTGGAAATCGAGCGGCGCTGCCAGGACCGTGGGGTGCCGCTGATCGGCGGCGGACCCGAGAGCGCCAAGTGGGAGAATGACCGCCTCCACGGCATGTCGATTTTCAAAAAGGCCGGCATCCCGATCCCGCCGGTGCGCGAGTTCTCCGATTACGACGCGGCGATCGCCCACGTCGAGCGCGAGGAGCGACCGTTCTACAGCAAGCCGTGCTGGCCCGACGCCGACAAGGCGCTGTCGTGTAAAACCGGGGTCGATGCCGATCCGGCGTTCATGCTCAAGCGCTTCAAGCGGCAGTACGGGCGACCCAAGGGCAAATTCATCCTGCAAGAGCCGATACAGGGCATCGAGGTCGGCGTCGGCGGCTGGTTTGGCCCCGATGGGTTTGCGCCGGGATGGGAGGAAAATTTCGAATTCAAGCGGCTATGCTCGGGCGACGTAGGCCCCAACACCGGGGAAATGGGGAGCGTGCTGCGGCTGGTCTCAAAATCTAAGCTGGCCGAGCGAGTGTTGCTCCCGATCGAGGACATGCTTGAGCGCACCGGATTCTGCGGCAACATCGATGTGGGCACGATCATCGATGAGGACGGCGAGGTGCATCCGTTAGAGTTCACCGTGCGCTGCGGCTGGCCCAGCACTAACATCGAGCAGGATCTATACGACGGCGATTTAATCGAGTTCCTAGCCGGCCTCGCCGAGGGGTCGCCGCCGAAAAATGCCCGGCGCATGAACGAGGTCGCGGTCGGCGTCGTGCTGGCGCTGCCGCCGTTCCCGTTCCCGGTCACGGATTACGATCAGGTCGTCGGCTGGCCCATTTACGGCGTCGTGCCGAGCATCGAGGAGCGGGTGCATTTCGCCGAGGCGATGCTGGACAAGGGCCAGCTTGCGACGGCCGGGGATTACGTCGCGATCTGCACCGGGACCGGCGACACCGTGCAGGCGGCGCGGGGGCAGGCGTACCGCACCATCGAGCGGCTACAGCTCCCGGCAAATCCGTTTTGGCGCATTGACATCGGCCAGCGTCTCGCCCGCGATCTGCCCCGGCTGCAGGAGCGCGGTTTCGCCAAGGGCTTGACCTACGCATGAACGAAGCGCGGCGATGCAGAGCGCCAGTGCTTCAGTGCACGATTCGCCGTACCATTCCTTGTCGCCATCCGTAATTCGCGCCCATCGCTTCACACACCATATTCGCCCAATTTGTAGGTCCGTGGTATCAGGCACCAGCGTCGCCAGCGCCATGTCGATTGAGCGCGTGTATGGCCGTAACGACAGGCAGTCGGCGATAACGCGGATCGCATCAGCGTGGTCATATTCCTCGGTTTGATGAAATGCTACCCAACGGTATGTCCCGTCAAGTTGACGCACGCCGATCGCGCGCCCGCTGACTTTCCATTCTCGGATCGCTAGGCCGATCTCTGCGTCCAACTCGCGTGTCCCCTCGGTCGCCGCTTCCAGTTTCGCGATCAGGTCATTCATTTCATCCTGTCCTAGGCGGCGGTCCAGAAGTGACGTTAAGGGTTGGCGGCGCGAGCGATGAACTGTGCGAGCCACAATTGCTGAAGCGGCAGCTTGACGACAATCGCGCCGTTTGCGTCCAGCACCTCGGCGGTCCAGTCTTCCTCAACGCGCCAAGGCCGAGGGTGCTTGTCCCAAATCGCCGCATCAAATGATGCAGGTTTTTGGGACACTAGGGCCATATCGCGGATAGCGCCCACGATCCGCTGATTGAGCGTCGGCTCGGGGCGGCGTTCCATGTGTCCCAGCCGCACGTCCTCCTCAATCTGGCGCTCCTCGGCGGTAAGCGGAAGCGCAATCCTTTTAGCCGAGGCATTGCGTTGACGCGCAGATTCGCGCTCCTCCTCAGTGCAATCGCTTCGGTGTTCGGGACAAGCGTAAAACGCGCCCTCGCCGCTCGCTGCTCCATCATCGGGCGCGTAGACAAACCCCCAACCAAACCGACGCATCGTTTCGTGGTCGGTGTCCGGGATGAATTCCTCGCAAGGCGATCGGGTGCGGTGGCCCTCGGGCCAGCATTGAACAGGGTCAGCCATCAATCTGTCCTTAAAAGCGATCAAGGGTCGGTCGGCTTGCGCCGGAAATCCACCGAAAGCCAGACCGCCGCATGCTCGCCCTGGTTCAGCGCGGCGCGCGGCAGTCTCGGGCTGACGACATTGAGCATCCCCACCGCCGGGGTCATCGTCTCGCCGCCGCACATCAGCGTCAGGCCGGGGTTGCTGCGCAGCGCGATCATCGCCCGGCTCCACCGCTCGAAATACGGCTCGGTCTCGCCGCGCCACGCCAAGGCGGCGCCGGCATCGACCATATCGAGGAACACCAATCCCTCGTCGATGCCGGGCGGGAACAGCGCCTCGGCTCGGCTCTTGATCTCGTCGAGCAGGTTGGCGAGCTCGACCCAATCCTTTGCGCCGGGGTAACGGCCGAAGCGGTCGTCATCGGGTGTGGTATCCTTGGCGTGGCCTCGGACGCGCAGGATGCGGTGGCCGGGCTTCACCTCGCGGAACTCGCCGACCCGCTTGACGCAGGCGGTATAGGCCAGTTCGAGCACGTCGAAGTGCGCAAGGGGGATGAAATTTGGCAAGGTGGCGGTCCAGAAGTGACGTTAAGGGTCAATCGCCACGAGCTTTGGCGAGGCTTGCAACGGCCCTATTCCGGCACTCGACTTCGCCGAGCGATGCGGGCCAACCGCTAAATTGCCGCTCGCAATGGCGGAGCATATCGGCGAGCGCATGGTAAAGCTCCGGTGCCGCAGCGATCAAAGTAGCCTCGGCTAACCCGTGCGCCATCGCGGGGCATACATCAATCGGTCCTTGCTTCGCATAGATGGCTATCGGATTCGTGCCTCCACGCCATTCAGGATCGATCGTCCAGGGACCGGGAGTAAAATTCTCCATTTGCTCTGTCCTTAAAAGCGATTGTGGGTCAGGTTTCGCGGGCCGGTGTGCCGTGGACCTTCGCGCCGGCAAGCACGTTGCGGTTGACGAAGCTCAGCGCCCCGATGATGGCCCGGTCGCCGATCGTGACGCCCTTGGCGATGACGGCATTGGGGCCGATGAAGACCCCGGAGCCGATCGCGGTCGGCGCGCGCTCGTAGGGCTTCTCGCCCATCGAGGTCGCCCAGGCCACGCTGTCGTGGCTGTAGATTTGGCTGCCCGCGCCGATCGTGCAGTAATCGCCGATCGTGAGGCCGCCCGAGCCGTCGAGGACGCAGCCGGGGCCGATCCAGGTGTGCCGCCCGACCATGACATCGCCGAGCACCAGCACGTTGTCATAGCAGCTCGTCCCGTCGCCCCAGCCGTAATCCTCTGCCGTTTGCCAGCGATCGGTAAAGAGGTCGCCGACCGAGACGTGGCGGTTCCAGCGCCGCCGCATCTGCTGGACGAGGTGGCGGACGCCGCCAAAATGAAGGCGACTATCGTCGGTCATGCCGCCGGCTCCGGCACAGGCGGCCCGA
>Ga0207652_10000366_pt1 | contig 46915 bp, 46 predicted proteins | sample KBSC63BmetaG_FD_184334 | JGI IMG/M metagenome (GOLD analysis project Ga0207652, IMG submission 184334) | Corn rhizosphere microbial communities from Kellogg Biological Station, Michigan, USA - KBS C6-3B metaG (SPAdes) (version 2) | ecosystem: Host-associated > Plants > Roots > Rhizosphere ...
CCTTTTGGCGGCCATCAATTTTTCAACAATCAGAAATGAATTATTTTTTTAGAGCGGCTTAAATCCATCCTAAATAACCTGTCTATTTATTATATTTGAGAAAACTTCGTAGTTCTTAGACGAACTGCCGTTGTGTGCCATTCTAACTGGACAATCTAAAAATGCAAAAGCGACTAATTGGTAAATATTTTACGTTTAAATTTAGTGGACGCAAATCTGACATTTCAGGAGTTGTTCTTGCTTACAATGAGAACTACACGTTAATTAGAACTATTGTTGACTACACAGCCGACGGCTATACAATCTTCAAAAATGCAAAGGTAGAACATTGCTTTGGCGACCACGAAAAAGTTGCTACCAAAATTTTGAAGCTAAAGAATTACTCTTCTGACGAAGAACCAAACATTCCAATTGACAAGTTAGCCAACATTTTTAGCTTCCTCTCTGACAACTACAAGCTCATACAATTAGACACAAAAAAAGGCGACGCTTCCGACGTGGTTCGGTACTTGGGTCAAGGCGGGAAATTTTATCTTTTTGACGAATTGACGACAACAGGAAAATGGCGATACAAATTGCGGTTGCCGGAACAAGAATGTAGATTTATAAGTTTTGACAATAACTATTTAAACGCACTAAAACTTATTACTAAATTTTAAAGACGAAGATTGTCAACCGAGAAAGAACGGCACACAACAGGTGGTTTTTTACCCTTTGCTGGTCTTCGCGAAAAATGAAAGAGTCCGTTGTTGCTGTTGAGCGAGGGACAAGTGCGGTGGCTTCACAACAACATGAATTGAACGAAGTCCTATAGATTGCCTTTTATAACATTAATGCAAACGTAAGCTGCAATTAGCAATAACATTTTTATATGAACATCTTTTTACCAAGCTGCTTATTGAGAAAAATTCTCGTCTCAGCCTTATTAGTCATTTTATACAGCCAGGCATTTGCGCAAAACGAAATTGATAGACCTGCAGCAGTTCCGGATCAGGAATATTCAAATGCGGCCGTGCGGTCAGCTAGTATTTTAAAGATGAATGTTTTTGCGCCTTTGCTTGGCTATTCGCAATTTTCCTGGGAAAAATATACAGGTCACCACAGCAGCTTGGAACTGGGCCTCGGCATTATTGGGGCAGGTAAGAATTTACACATAGATCACCGGTCGATTTTTTCCCCTAATTACAACTACCGGCCTGACCATAAGAATCAATTTGGTGGTTTTTTTGAGTTAGGATATAAGTTTGTAAAACGCATCAACGCTATTAAAATGACAGGAAATAATTTCGGCTTAATTAACCGCTTTGAGGGACTATATGTAAAACCTTCTTTTATAATAGGAGCTTACAACTTCAACCAGTTCAGTGATGATTCTATCCGAACAAAAATCAGGAGGCATCATAATTTTGGCGCTTTAATGCTTAATGTAGGAGATCAATGGGCAATCAGCAGCAGATTGCTTTTTGAACTGTACTTCGGCGGAGGCGCAGAAATAGACAATGTGAAGGGTGGGGATGATTTATATGGTCACCCGTTTGTAATGGCTGTAGCGAAAGATAATCCATCAGTCAACTTCGCCTGTACCGCTGGTTTTCGCCTGGGTTTTCTTTTCAAATAACGATTATAGTACCTAGCCAAGAAAATTAAAAATGAATACTTTAATGAAAAAAGAAACAAATAAAAATCTCACATCATTTGCCGAACACCTGGACAAGGAATACGGCACACGTGGCACTAAGAAACGAGAAACATACGAACGAGAGTTTGAAGCTTTCAAAGTAGGAGTATTAATTCAGGAAATGCGTGAGGAGCAAAAAATGACACAGGAACAGCTTGCCCAAAAGGTGGGTACAACGAAATCGTATATTTCCAGAATTGAAAATGATGCAAGTGACATCCGCCTTTCAACCCTCATGCGAATTGTTCAGGAAGGACTGGGCGCACATGTGAAATTGTCATTAACACCTTGACAAAAACGGCATGAACCGCTTACAGGACGTTTGCTGCTACGCTGCAGACGGAAGAATTGACATTCATTGAATATGGAGAAGCAGTTTCAGTTATATTTGATACTAATAAAGAGCTTGTAACAAACGAAGACATTCCGTAATTTGCGAGACGAATTATTCGTTTAACAAAATAAATATTACATGAAATCATTACTTCTTTTTTTATCTATTGTGAGTTTTTATGTATGTAAGGCACAAAAAATAGACGTAAGTAATTTAATTGGTGAATGGAGAGTTTGCCGCGCTACAGCAGCTCCAATGGTTTTTATTTTTTCAAATAAAAAAGATGGTGAAAAAGGCTTACTTAAAAATTGGAATAATCCATCTGATTTTGTTTATAAAACATCATTTTCATACACAGTGATTGATGCACCAAAAGATAGTTTGACAGGCAATCCGGCGATTGATGAAAACTTGTTTTTAATGACTACAAAATCAAAAACATTATCGGGTAATTTAGATGTTCAATCGTTTCTTATGCATATTGCAACAAAAGATTCGATAGGATTCGTTTTCAGGCATGGATTTATTACTCCATTATGTAAAGTGGAACAATAAAGGCTCGTTAACAGGACAACAACCAAAGCATCAATTTTACCCTTTGCTGGTCTTCGCGAAAAATGAAAGAGCCCGTTGGTGGTGTTGAGCGAGGAAAAGTGCGGGAGCTTCACCAACAACATGAATTGAACGAAGCCCATCTTTGAATCAGAGTTATCCAAGCAATGATAATAGAATCTCCTAAATTTTATGCTGCAACTATTTTAGAATGGAAGACAATAGTAATAACAATTAAGTTTTAATTATAAATTTGACAACGGTTCCGGCAGACAGGAATTCCATGCGTACATAAATGCGTGCCCGTTGTGTGCAATCCGCCCGCACGCATCTAAACAGTTAAAGCTTATCTATTATAGGAGACCTTTATCTTCAAATGAATTGGAAATGCGTATAAAAGGAATAGTATACGATACCGGCTTTATTAATAACGGTACAACTACAAAAGAAAAATTTGACTTAAATGTTATTAAACGTGAAATGCACATTATTAAAAATGATCTGCATTGCAACGCTGTACGAATAACTGGTGGTGACGCGGACCGCCTGGAAAGTGTAGCAGCACTGGCAGCTTCAGAAGGATTGGAAGTTTGGTATTGTCCTTTTACTTGCGGATTAACCATTGATGAACTAAATTCTTTTTTAGTTGATGCTGCTGTCAGAGCAGAAGGCATAAGAAGTTCAGGAGCAGAAGTGGTTTTTATTGCGGGCTCAGAAATAAGCTTATTTAACATTGGCTTCTTTAAAGAAGAAACACTGGCTGAGCGACTTGCTTTAATTACAAATCCTCTAAAGTTTAGAGAGCAATTACCGCAGGTACAACAGAAAGTGAAAAGCTTCCTTGCTGATCTTGTTCAGCAAATTCGCCGGAAATTTAAAGGTAAAATCAGCTATGCTTCTTTGCCTTTTGAAGGTGTTGATTGGAGTTTATTTGATTTTATTGCGACTGATGCAGGACACAGATCTGCAGCTATTGCGCCTTATTTTCAAAAAGGTATTCAAACAATGGTTAGCATGGGAAAACCGGTTGCCATTTTGGAATTTGGCTGTTGTGCTTATCGGGGTGCGGCAGATTCCGGTGCACGTGCTGATTGGATTATAGAGTGGGATAATAACGGACACGCAAGTCACTTGAACAATATCTATATACGAGACGAAGATGAACAAGCAAATTACTTGTTAGAATTACTGGAAATATTTGAAACCGAGAAAGTAGATGCCGTATTCGTAAATACGTTTGCCCGCTATGATTTGCCACACCGGACAGACCCTGCAAAAGACTTGGATATCGCGAGTGGAGGAGTAGTTAAGGTTTATGAAAACAGGCAAGGGAGAACCTATCCGGACATGCGATGGGAGCCAAAAACAGCTTTCTATACGATAAGTGGATTCTATAATGAGACCAAACAATAAGGACATGCACACAGCAAGAATGTTTATAAAATTGTGGCGGGACGTTAAGCATTTGGCTATAAATCGCTATTTTGCTTTTGTGGTTAACTGAAGCTGACGTTTTTCAAATGCCACAACTTCATAAACACCTGAACCTTGTCTGCAAGCTAATTGGCATTAACTTCTTATGGATGAATTACAACACTAAACATGAAAATTTATTATTCTCTCTAGGGTCAATGCCAACTGCGATGAGCCGGGGAACGGAACAAAAAAATTTAGGTTTTCTTAATGCAATAAAATAGCGTTGGTTTTACTTTTGATAAAATTCCTAAAATGTGAAGTGACTAGAAAGGCAAGCGACTACTTGCTTTCGCTAAGGATTGCATAAACTGCCTGGGCAACCAATCTGGCCGGTTTCTCATCCTTGAGGTTAACTCCAACCCGTGCCAGCACGATGGCGTTGTCAGCCCTTACCATGTCGGGGGTGCCTTTTTTAAGTGTTGCCAAAGCTCCGTGGCCATTGCAGGGATCTCCAAATGAAGCATTATAGTCTTTCCCGGATTTTCCTTCGAGGCAATTAAGTGCGTGATGTAAATGCATCTGGATTTCTATCACAGATTTTGCATTTACAGCCAACTCTGCATGTTTCATTGCGGTTTGAAACGGATCTGATGGCTGGTGGACAGTTGCTTTTTGAATACCGGAATGAATAATGCTGGCATTTGCCGGCATTAAAAAAAATAGTGCCGAAAACAAAAGAACAACCAAAAATAGACTGGTTCTTTTTGATGAACGAAAGTTGAAATGTGCATTCATGATAATCCTCCTTTTTTTAAAATATTAAGATTAGAAAAAATGCTTTATCGGAGGTTTCATTGTTCCATTCAAATCGGGAACATTATCAAACAAAGCGATGAAACCATAATCCATAAGGAGTTGGTAATTGTTCGTTGATGGTATAAAGTTACCATTTAATCCGATGTAGCGATTAAAAAAAGGTGAGACCTATGTTAGTGTTATAGGTCACCTCTGCTTTTCCTTTGAAAAATTACGAAATATAATCTTACAACAAAGTAAAGGCAGGTCTCCCGACCTGTGAGTGCTCGTTACTTTATTAACCGGAACAAGTGATTTTAAGTGTTAGTGATCGGCTGTTTTAACCCCAATAATTCGAATAGTAACGCTCTTGCGTAGATCAGAGACGTGCGCAAGAAATTAGATCCTTTTGTTGGTATTGAGCGAAGGAAAGGTGGGGCTGGTTCATGAACAAAAGGAATTGAGGTAACATTAATTAGGCGCTGTGAAGCGATCGCTTAAAAGTGTGTGGTGGATACTGACACAGGTGAGCTTACGATTGGAATATAAGCCGGGGGTTGACAATCAATCTTTCTTTTCAATCAACTTCTCCAACCTCTCCATCATTTCATCCTTCTCCTTCAGCATTCGTTCATATAAGGCAATTTTTTCTTCATGAAGTTGAATGAGTTTTTCTAACGGGTTAACATTATACGTGGCTGAATGGCCGGCAAAATATGCGTTCTCATTAAAAGTGTTTGCAATGATATTGTTGATAGCCTGTTCCTCATCAAAATTCTGTATCGCTTCAGCTGGTATTTTTAAAGCAGAAGAGATTTGTTGCAGCAGTGCAGGATCAATTGTTTCCTTTTGCTCCAGCAGCGAAACTTTTTGCTGGTTCCAGTCGTCGCCAAGGTCGGCAGCCAGGGCATCCTGCTTAATGCCGAGCATTTCGCGGAAACGCTTCACATTTCGGCCTTCGTGTATCTTTTTTGTAGTTGCTGTACTCATCATAAGCAAATTTATCTTAAAAATTATTGATAGATAAAGTTAGGTAAAAAACAAAGTAAAACGTGTAAAATACTAACTAAAAAGGTGGGATAAGGCTCGCAAAAACAAATAAAAAGATCGCACACTTTCTCCGGCGATCGGAAATACAAATCAAAAGATTGCCCACATTTATCACGGGATTTCTTTTTCCGAGCGTTGCTAATAGAATAATGCATATTTAAATTTTTTCCGTTCAACTTTTACAGGATAACTGTATATTTGAAAAACCTTACTGTTTGAACTGTTTCCAAAGCATGATTTGTAAGAACTGCATTTTTTAAGTTTATAAACTTTTAAAGAAAATTGAATCAAACCCCTGAACAGCTCGCAAGAGATGAAATAGACCGGCAATTAACTGCCAATGGCTGGATCGTTCAGAACAAGTCTGCTATTAATCTTGCCGCAGGATTAGGAGTAGCAGTTAGGGAATACCAAACGGATGTTGGCCCTGCAGATTATGTCTTATTCGTAAATAAAAAACCCATCGGAATTATTGAAGCGAAGAGGGAAGAAGAAGCGGTTCATTTTTCAATGCATGAAGATCAGTCGGAAGGATATGCTTCCGCAAAATTGAAATACCTCGATAACGAAAAGCTTCCTTTTGTTTATGAAAGTACAGGGCAGGTAACAAGGTTTACCGATTTCCCCGATCCGAAACCCAGATCAAGGCGGGTCTTTACTTTCCATCGTCCGGAAACTTTTTATGAATGGCTGAGAGAAGATCCGGCTGCGGGAAAAGCCAACAAATCACTCAGGGCGAGGTTTCACGATATCCCGGTTTTACCCGAGGATGGATTAAGAGACTGCCAGGTAACAGCGATTCACAACCTCGAAAATTCTTTCAAACATTATCATCCGAAGGCGTTGATACAAATGGCTACCGGTTCCGGTAAAACGTATACCGCTATTACATTTATCTATCGCCTGTTGAAATACGCAAAAGCCAAACGCATTTTGTTTCTCGTAGATACAAAAAACCTCGGCGAACAGGCAGAGAAGGAATTTATGGCTTATGTGCCCAATGATGACAACCGGAAATTTACAGAGCTTTACGGTGTTACGCGGTTGAAAAGCAGTTTCATTCCTGGCGACAACCAGGTGTATATTTCCACCATCCAAAGAATGTATTCGATCTTAAAGGGAACCGAGTTGGATGAAAGTGCAGAAGAGCTAAATCCCAACGAGTACAAGCAGAAAGAACCGCAGCCGGTTGTGTACAATGAAAAAGTGCCAATAGAATTTTTTGATTTCATCGTCATTGATGAATGCCACCGAAGCATTTATAATTTGTGGAAACAGGTGCTCGATTATTTTGATGCTTTCCAGGTTGGGTTAACCGCTACGCCCGACAACAGAACTTTTGGTTATTTCAATCAAAACATCGTAAGCGACTATGGTTATGAAAAGGCGGTGATTGATGGCGTGCTCGTTCCCTACAATGTATTTACCATTGAAACAAAAATTACTAAAGAAGGGAGTCGCATTTCGCTGGGTGAAAAAGTAGATAAACGCGAGCGGCTTACGAGGCGAAAGTTTTGGGAAACGGTGGATGAAGACATCGAGTATTCCGGCAAACAATTAGACAGGGATATTGTAAATCCAAGCACCATTCGCACCATCATCCGTGCTATCAAAGAAAATGCGCCGAAGATGTTTCCGGATCGATGGGCCTCTCCCCCCGCCCTCTCCAACGGAGAGGGAGCCTTTGAAATTCCGAAAACCTTGATATTCGCCAAAACCGATTCTCATGCAGAAGATATCATTGAGATCGTAAGAGAAGAATTTGGCGAAGAAAATAAATTCTGCAAAAAGGTTACGTACAAAAGTGATGAAGATCCGAAAACGGTATTGAGCAATTTCAGAAATGATTATTATCCACGCATTGCCGTTACGGTAGATATGATCGCTACCGGCACTGATATTCGTCCTTTGGAAATACTGGTTTTCCTGCGCGATGTAAAAAGCCGCAGTTATTATGAACAGATGAAAGGCCGCGGAACGAGGACTTGTTCGCTTGAAGATTTAAAAGCCAAAGGAACTCCGTCCGCAAAATTCACCAAAGATCATTTTGTGATCATCGATGCCATTGGTGTGGAAAGTTCGCAAAAGACTGACAGCCGACCATTAGAGAAAAAGCCGGGCATGACTTTAAAAGACCTTTTGCAAAATGTGGCAATGGGCAATACCGGTGAAGAAATTTTAAGTTCGCTTGCCAACCGGCTCATCAGGCTTGACAAGCAGATCAACGAAACAGAGAAAACCGCTTTTTCTGAACATGCCGGTGGCCATTCTATTCATCATGTGGTACAGCAACTATTAAATGCCCATGATCCTGATGTGATCAAAGATGCTGAAACCATCATCAGGAAAGATGTGCAGGGGCAGGCGCCTGTAGTGATAGAAGCGGCCATACAGAAAGAAAAGCAAAACATCATTGACCGTGCCGTGGATGTTTTTAATAAACCTGAGCTCAGAAATTTCATTGTGGAAGTGCGCAGAAAATACGACCAGGTAATTGACGGAATAAATATAGATGAGATCACGAATATTGGTTGGGTGAAAGACCAGGAAGCCGCTGCTGAACTCACCATCAGCAATTTTACCGCATGGATAGAAGCGAATAAAGACGAGATCACTGCCCTGCAGATATTTTACAGTCAGCCGTACCGGCGCAGGGAACTGACCTTTAAAATGATCAAAGAGCTGTATGATAAGATAAAGCTGGAACAACCGTTACTGGCGCCATTGCATGTGTGGAATGCTTATCAAAATGCTGCCACCCTGAGCTTGTCGAAGGGCGGCAACATTTTGAAGGGGCCTAAGAACGAACTGATCGCATTGGTAAGCCTTATAAGAAAAGTAACCGGCATTGATGCAACATTGACCAGTTATGATAAAACTGTAGATAAAAATTTTAAAGATTGGCTCTTTCAGCAAAACGCCGGGCAGCACAACAAATTTACCGAAGAACAAATGCAGTGGCTTCGCATGATAAAAGATTTTGTAGCCGGTAGTTTCCATATCGAAAAAGAAGATTTCGAACTGGATCCGTTCAACAAAGCCGGCGGACTGGGAAAGATGTGGCAATTGTTTGGTGAGAAGACGGAGGAGATTATTGATGCATTAAATGAAAAATTGGTTGCGTAATGAATTTGAAAGAAGCTATAGTTAAAAACAAGCCACGGGAAATAGCCGGTGCTACTTCTGCTAGTCGATTTGATTATCAGAAAGACTGGTCAATTTGTACCCTACTTGAAAATCATTCCAAAAGCAGTGATTATTTATTTCTGTTCGATTATCATGAAGATTTGATTTTAATGGATTCAGAATCAAATCCGCAAAAAATTTCTTTCTATCAATTAAAAGGCAGGAAATCGGGTAACTGGACAATTGACAGGTTAATAAAAAGCGAAAAAGGTAAGGATGGGAACTCGCTACTATCAATAATAGGCAAACTTTATGATTGCAAATCAAAATTCGATTTACAAACTGAGTCATTAAACTTAGTTTCTAATGCTTCGTTCAACTTACACTTGGCGTCAGGAGAAAAAGCCTTGAGTAAATCATCAATTTGTATTGTTGAAATAACAGATGAAGACAAGACGAAAATTAAGCAAAAGCTTATTAAGGAACTTTCCTTGACAGCGGAACCGCAATTTGAAGATATAACATTTTTAAAAGTGACTGAATTAAGCCTTAGTGATAGTGCAAATCATACAAAAGGAAAACTATCAGATTTTCTTGAGCTGATTATCCCGAATGGAAAATTCGCCATTCCAGCTCTATATAAAAGCCTGTTCGAAGAAGTAAAAAGAAGAACTAATTATAATAAGGAGATACATTCTTTTGAAGATTTAATTATTAAGAAAGGTATTTGCAAAAGGATTTTTAATGAATGGTTAGGAAATGTAGGAGCTTTTAAAAATTATGATGAAATATGGACGAGAATAACTAACGCTCTAACCAATGAAGGTGTTGGAGTACTTGAAATAAAGACGCTAAAAAGAGCATGGACTGATTTTGAGATTGAAACGAAAAACCCAAATAATGAAGTTTTCTTACGAATAAGAGATAAGGTTAAACAGTTACTTAATGAGTTAGAAAAGACGGGAGTACTTAACGATCTGAGAAATTATGCTTGTATGAACAAAATATTAGAGTACTATAAGCAATCAGAAACTGAGAAATCAGTTTATGATGAATCTATTATTAAAGCAACAATTTTAGCTGAAATATATGAGTAAAGGTAGTTTTAAGAAATTAATTAGAAATCTGAGAAAAAGAAACAATGAAAAAATTCATTTTGTCAAAAATCCTTCTGTTGTCTACGAAAGAAAAGAAGGCGAAAAAAGTGGAATTCGATCCAGTAAGGACTATAATTCTCGGAAAGAATGAAACTGGGAAATCTTCTTTATTAAAAAGTATTTACAACACGTTCGGTGCAACTCCCGCGAAACAAAGTGGTAGGTGGAAAGAATTGAATCCAATAAGCTATTGCGAATTTAGCATCGATTCAGAAGTGTTTTCGATTTTGAAAGATGGCAAATACTATGCGGTGTTCAATGAAACACGTGATCTGATTGAAGTGTTTGACAATGTTACTAATGGCCTTGGACCTTTTATTGCAAGCAAAACTGATTTCAAAGTGAAACTAATTAATCAGGATGGTAAATTGATAACACCGCCACCAGCTTTTTTGTTTTTACCTTTTTATATAGATCAAGATGCAAGTTGGCAAGAAGCTTGGAAATCTTTTAGTAACCTATCGCAAATTAAAAAGTATAAAAGACCAATTATTGAATATCATGTTGGGTTGAGACCAAACGAATATTACGAAGCCAAAGGGGAAATGGAGGCAATTGAGACAAAGATTGAAGAGTTGGAACATGAAAGAAGAATTTCCCAATCGATATTGAATAAGTTAAAGGAAAAAATGACAGATGAAGACTTGAATATTGATTTGGAGGATTTTAAAGACGAATTAGGCCAGCTATTAATTGAGTGCGAAAATTTACGGGTAGAAAGAGACAAAATTAAGAACAGATTGGTTGATTTGTTTAATCTTAGAATAAGACTGGAAACCCAAATGTCTATTGCAAAGCAAGCGTTAAATGAAGCGAGGAAAGATTTCGACTATGCTGCTTTAGAAGTTGAAGATAATATTGATTGTCCAACATGCGGAGCGCATTACGAGAATAATTTTATCGAAAGATTTGAGATAGCGTTAGATGAAAATAGGTGTAAAGATTTAATGATTGAAATAAATAGAGAGCTTTCCGATGTGCGGGAAAAAATAGATAAAGAAAATGCTGTCCTGAATACAAGAAGTAAAGAATTACTAAGAATTGAAGAGCTTTTAGAAAGAAAGAAGGGTGAAGTTCGACTTAAAGATTTAATAGAAAGTCAAGGTAAAAAAGAGCTGAAATCAATTTTTCAGGAAAGTATTGACCAATTGCAAAAGTCAATTGTCGACAATGCATTCGAACAAAAGAAACTGAAAGACAAAATTAAAGCGCTGGAAAATAAAGATCGAAAGGATAATATTCGAAATGATTATAGAATGTGGATGTATCGTTATGTTCATGAACTCGGGCTAAATTTGAGCGAAGACGATTATAAAGACCTAACAAGAAATATCTCTAATACCGGAAGTGCCTTGCCTAGATCGTTAACCGCATACTATTTTGCAATTCTAAATTTGATAAAAAAATATTCAACAGCAGCCTTCTGTCCAATTATAATTGATTCTCCAAACCAGCAGGGACAAGATTTTGAGAATATTGACAAAATACTTCTCTTTATAAAAAACAATCAACCTGATGACTCACAGCTTATACTTGGCTTGGAGAATACATTCAATATTGATTTTGGTTATAAGCAAGTAGTTCTTGAAGAAAAATACAGTCTATTACAAGAAGGAGAATATGAAAGTGTCCATAATGAATTGACTCCATTCTTGAATAAAATTTGGGCCAGTGGCAAAAAAGGGAAGTTATTTTAATAGTAATTGATGGAACCATTAAAGAACAATATTGAAAACTGGTCGACAGTGAAGCTTGGGGATGTGGTGAATCTTAATCCGAAACTTGTAAAGGATATAAAAGATGAAAATGTTGAAGTGTCTTTCTTGCCGATGAAACTTGTTGAGGGAGAAATAAATAAAATTCACTTAACAGAAACAAGGAAATATGCAGAGGTGAAAAAGGGTTTTACGCCCATGGCTGACGATGATGTAATTTTTGCCAAGATCACTCCATGTATGGAAAATGGCAAGATTGCCATCGTTCATTCTTTAAAAAATGGGATTGCTTTTGGCTCAACTGAATTCCATGTTTTCAGATGTAATGGCAAGTTAAACAACAGGTTTCTATTTTATTATTTAGTTCAGAAAAGATTTAGGCAAGAAGCTAAATTTAACATGACTGGCGCAGTTGGGCAAAGACGTGTACCAAAGAAATTTTTACAAGAAAGTCTCATTCCTCTGCCTGCTTATACTCAACAACTCGCCATTGTTTCCAAAATAGAAGAACTTTTCAGCGAAATAGAAAATGGTATTAAAAGTTTGTTTACTGCAAAAGAGCAATTAAAAAAATACCGGCAGAGTGTGTTGAAATGGGCGTTTGAGGGAAAGTTGACAAATGGTGTGAACGGCGATTTATATGATCTATCTGATGAACATGATTTAAGCATTGCTGCTGAACCTGAAACAGAATATAGAGTTGAAAGAAATCATAATAATCAAAAAAATCAAAAGAATCATAGTTCAGACGAAGGGGAATTGCCGGAGGGATGGAAGTGGGTGAAGTTGGGGGATGTAATTGAAAAGCCCAAGTATGGTACATCAAAAAAATGTAGTTATGCAATGAATGGAATTGGAGTTTTAAGAATTCCAAACATAGTAAAAGGAATGGTTGATTCTTCTGATTTAAAGTTTGCACAATTTGATGAGGAAGAGATTGAAACTTATAGTTTAAAAGAAGGTGACATATTAACCATTAGATCAAATGGAAGTGTTGACATTGTTGGAAAATGTGCTTTAATAAGAAAAAGGGATGAACAGTTTTTATATGCAGGTTACCTTATTCGTTTGAGAGCAAATCAGAAAATGCTTTTACCCAAATACCTCGCAAATATTCTTTCTTCTGCAAATCTTAGGAACCAAATTGAAGAAAGAGCAAAATCAACAAGTGGAGTAAATAACATCAATTCTCAGGAGTTAGCGGGATTAATAATTCCACTTCCTTCTATAGAACAACAAAAAAAAATCATTGAGGCCATCGAAAGCCGTCTCAGTGTAGCCGATAAAATGGAAGAAAGTATTGCTGAAAGTTTGCAACAGGCAGAGGCATTGAAGCAAAGTATTTTGAAGAAGGCGTTTGAGGGGAAATTGGTTGCGTCGTAGAAGAAAGCCTACACCAAAGTCTGCAACAGATAGAGGTGTTGAGGCAAAGTATTTTTGAAGAAGGGGTTTGTGTGCAGGTTAATTAAATAGCACAAAATGTTTTATCAATTCTAATGACTTTATAACTTTAAATAATAATAATTTACATGGTATATTTCTCTGATTTTTTTAAGGTTTCAGAAGAACAAATTGAGGAGTTTGGAGCTTTTAATATTTCGTTGATTAATGATCTTCCCCTATTTATTGATCCTTTTTTACTTTTTGGAAGTAAGAAACTGGAATATCAGCAATTACATGAACAAATTCTTAATTATTTAGTTTTTTTAAAGGAAAAAGCAGAAGGGGGAAATATTATTCCCGCTCATGTAAAAGCTTGGTATCAATTCCCTGAAGTGAAACAAAACTGGTTAGGTTACAGTTTATTTGGAAATGGTGGAAATGGCTTGGGAAACGATTTCGGAGCAGCCCTTTCATCTAAGATTCATGTTGTTTTTTCCGATTTAAGGAGAGAAACGATTACGACTTCATCACATTTAGAAAAAGCAGGATTGTTTTCTATTGGAGTTGGGAAGGATAACATTAGTGATTTTACTTGTAATCTCATAAAGGAGTATTTACTCTCATTCACTGAAGAATTTTCCAAGAAATATTTACAAGAATGGCAAACTAAAAAAATAAACATAGGGAAGGCATATTTTGATTATGAGCTTGAACGTTGGATGGCGAAACAATTTACGGTTCCATTTTATAATGGAGATTATATAATCCTCACTCCTAAAGACATCCTTACCAAAGACGATAACTGGATTAATAGTCATGATCTTATTGGTGATTTTGATAGCATTTGCGATTCTATTCCCAATGATCAATTGAGAATAGAAATTCATAATTACTTAAATAAAAAACTTCCTAAAAAGGAAAATAATAAAAAGCCTTCTCAAAAGGAATTTTCAAAAGCAGTGATCGATACATTGAACAAGTTCCCAATAATTATTGATTATTATATCAAGCAAAAAGAAGAGAATAAAAATAGTGCACAAAGAACTTCAAGAGTAAAAGTAGATGATGTTGAAACAGTTTTTATAAAGAATGTTCAAAAACTAGTACAGCAATTACAGCAAGAAACAGATTTCTATGATATTCAAGACATCAATTCATATGAAGCAGCATTTAAAAGAGTTGAATTTTTAAAACATGTTATTGAAGAAAATGATGGATACAAGTTATTCTATAATAAAAATGTTCCAATAAAAAGGGAAGCTGATTTACAAATAATTTATAGGCTTACGTGGTTTGCCACCGAATTTGATGTAAATAGAGAACCAAATAACGGAAGAGGGCCAGTAGATTATGCGATTTCAAAAGGTTCAATAGATAAAACATTAGTTGAATTTAAACTTGCATCAAATAGTCAATTGAAAAGAAACTTAGAAAATCAAGTTGCAATTTATGAACAAGCAAATAGCACTAAAAAAAGCATCAAAGTAATCTTATTTTTTAGTAATGATGAATATCTCAAAGTGACGAAAATTCTAAAGGAATTAAAACTGGAAGCGGAGAAGAATATTATTTTAATTGATGCAGGAACGGATAATAAAACCTCTGCTTCTAAAGTTTAAAATATTTAACTGCTATTTAATTATGTTCAAACTAAAGAAAATTGAATTTGATAATCATCCAATTCTAAAATATTTAAATTTAGAATTTGTCAGTGATGATGAAATGAAAAATGGTTCTTACCCGTATACAACGGTAATGATCGGTCCGAACGGAACAGGGAAAAGTTATATTCTTCAAACTGTTGCCGAGATTTTTACTTATGTTTTCAATTTTCAAAAGGATCAAAATTTGTTTTGGAAACAGAAATATGGATTCAGTTTAGAATTTAGGTATGATCATGATTATTATGAAATCCGGACCGGAAAATTCAAGATATTAATAAACTCGGCGAGCATGGAAAAGTAGAATGTTTAAAAAACAAACCGGAAAATTTTGAAAGCTTACCAGAAGATAAAAGAAACGATTTCCTTATTTTGGCAACAGAAATTGAACTTCCTTCTAGAGTACTTGTGTCTTCTGTAATGTTGACAGATCGCTTTATTTTCCAAGATAGTAATCCAGATGATTTTTATCAATATTTAGGTGTCAGGCGAAATAGAAGTACATCAAGTACACAAACGTTTGAGAAAAAAACAATTAGGTATCTTTTTGATGCGGCAAAAACTTTAGAGTTTAAAAATAATTTGTTGGAGATACTTGATTTTATGGGATTAGAAGGTAAATTGACAATAAGTTATTCGATGAAGTATAAAAATTTATTTGAAAAACAAACAGCAAACGCAGAGAACTTTCATCGATTTTTTACGCAATGGTGGATCGCTACTGATGGCAGAAGAAAAAAAGAGAATAAACCATGGGGATTATGGTACTATGACAAAATAAAAGATGATAAAGCAAAAGTTTACCAGCTACTAAAATTATTAAATGATATAAGTAATGGGCTTGTTTTAAAACAAGATTCTAAAAGAGCTAAAGAGTTTGTAATAGATGTTTTTAGCGAGCAACAAGTATTTGAAAATTATTCCTTAATTGAAGAATTAATATGGCTTGATCTTTTAAGCTTAGAAGGAATTAAAATCAAAAAGAAAGTTTCAAAACCATACGGTGTGCAGGATACAAGCTCAGGTGAATACCACTTATTAATCTCGTTATTGGGTATTTTTGCAAGGATAAAACCTAACAGCTTAATTCTTATTGATGAGCCTGAAACAAGTTTACATCCTAATTGGCAAATGCGCTACATTGATGAACTTAAAAGAATATTTAAAAAATATTCTGATTCTCATTTTATACTAGCCAGTCACTCTCATTTTATAGTATCCGATTTAGAAAATAGCTCATCTTCTGTATTAGCGTTGACAAAAAATGCCGACCAGCAAAATGTTACAGCTAAGTTATTAGATGCCCAAACTTATGGTTGGTCCGCTGAAGAAGTTTTGTATGATGTTTTTAACGTCAGAAGTAGTCGAAATTATTATCTAGAATATGATTTAAATAAAGTAATTGCTTTAGTAAATCAAAACTCAGATCAATATGATGAAATTAGAAAAATTAATGAAAAATTAGAAACCTTATCTCTGACTGAGGCAGATCCCTTAAATGTTATTATACAAAAGATAAAGAACTATTTGCAAAACGTATGATCAATATTACTACCAGAATTTGCCTTTCTAAAAAATCTAAAAAAATCATTAAGAGATTTCTTAAGCGAGATTGTCATGGGCACTACGATGTTAATTCGTGGGATAAAATACCAAAGTCAGTTAAGAATGAATTCTCTAAACGATTATTTTATAATCAAAATAATAAATGCGTTTACTGTGGAAGATATCTTCCCCTTAATGCGCCGGAAATGGATCATTTTGCTCATAAGGCAAGATATCCTCAATTTAGTTTTACAGCAATTAATGTTTTCTATTCTTGTAGGTTTTGCAATTCTCCCACTAGAAAAGGTCAAAAACCAACAATAAGAGTTCTACATGATAATTATAGACAATGTAATTTTTCAATTGTTCATCCATATTTGAATAATCCTGATAATGAGATTTTTTATAAGGATGTTGATCGAATTGATATAGATTGGTTTCGTTGTACCCCTTTAGGTAAAGTAACTATAAATTTTTTTGGATATCATGACTCATTTTATACCGGTATTAGATCACAAAATCATATCCTAAGTGTTTTCTCACCTTACACTTCCGAACAAGAGAAGGAACAAATTCAAAAGTCAATTGCATATAAATAAATTAAATGTTGTCAATTTAATTAAAAATGAGTAATACTACCAACAATTCAAGCATCGTCTCCAAAATCTGGGCTTTCTGTAATACCCTTCGTGATGATGGCGTGGGCTATGGCGATTATTTGGAGCAGCTTACTTACCTGCTGTTTTTGAAAATGGCAGACGAATACAGCAAGCCGCCTTATAAAAGACAAATGCCGATTCCTAAAGCGTATTCTTGGGAAACGCTGCTGGATAAAAGTGGTGGAGAACTGGAATTGCATTACAATACTTTGCTGCGCGAATTGGGAAAAGAGAAAGGCATTCTCGGGCAGATATTTACCAAAAGCCAGAATAAGATCCAGGACCCGGCAAAGCTGTACAAACTGATCGTGCTCATCAACGCGGAGCAATGGGTGTTGATGGGCGTAAAAGATAAAGGCGATATTTATGAAGGCCTTTTGGAAAAGAATGCGGAAGATACGAAAAGCGGCGCGGGACAATATTTTACGCCACGCGCTTTGATCAAAGCGATGGTAGATTGCATCCGTCCCGAACCGATGAAAACCATTGCTGATCCGGCTTGTGGCACCGGTGGATTCTTCCTCGCCGCTTATGATTGGATGACGGAACATCTTGAGCTGGACAAGGAGCAAAAAGAATTTCTGAAGTACCGAACCTTTGCAGGAAATGAAATTGTAGCCAGTACGAGAAGACTTGCACTGATGAATTTGTTCCTGCACAATATCGGCGACATTGACAGTGAAACGCTCATCTCTCCCAATGATTCTTTGATCGCCGCTTCTGAAACAAGATATGATTATGTGCTCGCCAATCCGCCTTTCGGCAAAAAGAGCAGCATGACTTTTACTAACGAAGCAGGCGAGCAGGAAAAGGAAGACCTTACCTACAACCGGCAGGATTTCTGGGTAACGACCAGCAACAAACAATTGAATTTTGTGCAGCACATTAAATCCATGTTGAAGACTACAGGAAAGGCGGCGGTGGTAGTTCCGGATAATGTTTTGTTTGAAGGAGGAGCGGGAGAAACCGTCAGAAAAAAATTATTGGAAACAACCGATCTGCATACAATCCTGCGTTTGCCGACAGCAATATTTTATGCCAACGGCGTGAAAGCGAATGTGCTTTTCTGGGATGCCAAACCTTCGTCAAAAGATCCGTGGACAAAAGAAGTCTGGGTGTATGATTACAGAACCAACATTCATCACACGTTAAAAAAGAATCCGCTGAAGCTGGAAGATCTGAAAGATTTTATTGAATGTTATAACCCAACCAACAGGCATAAACGTAAAGAAACAGGATCGGAGGGCCGCTGGAGAAAATTCACCTACGATGAAATTATAGCAAGAGATAAAACTTCTTTAGACATCACCTGGCTGAAAGATCAATCGCTTGCTGATTTGGATAATCTTCCTGATCCGGATGAACTGGCTTTGGAAATTGTGGAGAATCTGGAAGCGGGATTGGAGAGTTTTAGGGCGGTAATTGCGGGATTGAATGGAAAAGAAAATTAAGAACAAGTAAAGAATAAAAAAACTAACAATATGAATACAATTAAAATGGTAACAGTCTTCTTTTTGTCAACCATCATGTTCAACTGGGTTTCCGCACAAAATTTCGTTGAGGTAAAAAATGCAAATGATGTTATCGAAAATGCAATAGCCGCATTAGGTGGGAAAGAATATATATCGAGTATCAAAACTTTATATACCGATATCAGCACGAAAATGGAAGGCAGACAGGTAGACTGGGTCACAAAAGAAATGCTTCCTAATAAGGGTTCTTTTGAAATCGTCTATCAAGGTAGAACTGTATTCCGGGATTGGTATGATGGCAACACCGGGTATGAAATAGTTAATGGTGAAAAAGCAAAAGCAGATCCTGAAGAATTCAAAGATAAAAAATACAAGAAAAATATTTTTAATGAGCTTGATTATCTCGATACTTCTTTATGGAAACTGGAACTGATAGGAGAGGAAAAGGTCAATGACGAAGATTGTTATAAGGTTAAAGCCTCTTTAGTAAACGGAGAAGTAAGAAATCTATTTTTTAGTAAAGAAACTTTTTATATGCTACGCGAGGACAAGCTTTCAAATGCTGAAAAAGGTGCGTTCAGTTCAACGTTCTTTTCAGATTACAGGAAGTTTGGAAAACTTACCTATTATAGCGTTATGAAATTCTCAGATGGAGAAAAGACACAAATAGGAAAGATTGTCAAATTAGTTCCTAACCAAGATATCACTGAAAAAGATTTTGATTAAAGGACTGTAAAAAGTAAAATTCGTCCAATGTAGATCTTTCAAAAAGATCGAGCCGTTGCTGGCGTTAAGCGAGGGAAAAGTGCGGTGGCTTCATCAGCAACATGAATTGAACGAAGCCCTATCTTTGAATTAGAATTAACTGAGCAAGGATAACAGAATCTCCTCAATTTTTTCCTGCAACTATATTAGAATAAACGACATTATTAAAACCGGACAAGTACAAAGATATTTTAATTTTAGCTTTATCTAAGGTCTACAAAATTTTAGTACCCAAATAACTTCTGCAGGTTTTTATTTTGAGAGTTGCGGTTCTTGGATGAATGGAATAGGAAGATTCTTTGGTAATCATTGGAGATTTAGTGGACGAATAGAAGTACAGTGTGCACAAAAAGTTTGTCTACCAATCTTCGACAACAAGAGTCCAAAATTCCTTTGATTTGACAATGGAGGAACCATTAGTTGAAGATATTAAGACTGTAGGTGCCTGCAATAAACCAACCCGCCCTTGGAAAGATAGAAATGGTTGGAATGTCATCAGGAGTATCGCCATTTTGGTATGGCGTATTTAAGTCCAATTGTCGATCGAGAACCTTCGATGATTTCAAAGTGATGCCTGCCGTTAAAATAAACCTATTTTCATTTCCAATAATCAGCGATGGACCGCCGTGAAAATTTAAATCTGTAAAATCAGATGTAGTGCTTACGCCCAAACTGCCTGCGAATTTAAATGTGGCCGGAGATCTCTGGTAAATATGAAGTAGTGCGCCAACAGCAAGCATAAGATTGTTGTTCCTTTTGGCTCTTACTATCTTTCTTGAATTAGCGTCTATCTTTTGATAGTAAAATGTATTACCTAAAAAATCACCATCACCAAAGTTAAAAAATACGCCTGTACTTACATCCACTTTTAGGCCACCTTTAACTTTCAGTTTTATTTCAGTTGTACGTTTGTCTGGAGTTGTGCACTCATTTAATTCTTGTGGAGTAATTGTTAACGTTAATTTTACCTGATCTTTATCCGGGATTATTACCGCTGAATAATATTCATAATTTTTAGGATTTACATAAATTTGAAATGCAATACAGATAGAATATAATTTGTCATCTTTCTCAAATTCTGCCATATTGGCCACAATATCACTAGCAGACTTAAGTTTTTCTTTCATTTCAAGCGTCGCTTTATTGAGATCTTGCTTTTTCAAATTGTAGGTAGCAAGGCTTTTAGTTTTATCGGCAATTTTTTTCTTCAATTCCTTAATCGTAGCAGCATTCCTTTCAACAGCTAATTTATCTTCATTTTCAGATATATTTTTTTGAGCACCCTGAATAGGTTCATCGAGAACCTCTCCCATTTGTTTCGAATAGCGATCAATGACCTTTTTAAGTTCGATTACGTTATCTTTTGCGTTCTTTAACTGAGATTTCAGTGTATCTAATAACCGTCTACTCAAATCCTCCCCAAAATAAGGATCTACACTTTTATGATATAAAAACGCAATTGTTTTCGATTTTATTAAACTTATTATTGTGTCTGATGGATCGGCGCAATTCTTTGCTATATGGCCAATATCATTGTAGAGTAATACAGCTTCATTGATACGATTTGCTCTGTCCTGTACACCATCTACCAACTGTTCCACTATTTTGTCAACATCTTTCAGGATTGTTACGTCAGGCCCAGTAAAACCAGCTTCCTTAGCTTCATCCGATGACATAGTTGGAGAGGGCGCATTAAAGATGAAAGTTGGTAACTTGATTCCTTTTAAGGCATTAGGTAAGGTGACATTAAAATCTTCAGTGCTAATGGCATCGTCAACTTTATAGATTTTTCGATTTAAATTTCTTACTTGGATCTGGATGGGATGCTTATACGATACAATCGTGTCGTATTTAGGTTTTAAAATTTCAAAATCGTAGGAATAAATCTTTATTTGTGTAACACCGTGCAGACTCGTAAGTATCAATAATGTCAAAAATATTTGCTTCATAACTTCAATTAGATTTAGGGTACCATTTATTAATATCAACTTTATCACTTTTGGATAGTTGATCAGGCCAGTTAATTGTATAATGTCCTTTCGTTAAAGTATCAGGCACCGCGTAGACCATAATACTCGTTGAATCGAACTCATCGTATTGTTTCGGAGTAATAAAAGCCTGAAAAATATTGGCATCCACGTCTGTCCTATTCCACCCATAATGATCAGAATAATATTTATACACTGCGGCAGTATCCCAGGGAATTTGGGCTGCCGGTTTTCTAAGTTCATGTTCAAGACCTATCGCGTGACCAGACTCATGCAATACAACCCGCGTGAATTCTTTCATGTCCTGTAACGTATCCAGCCCTTGGAGGAACATCGTCGGTTTGTCATCATAACTATGTTCTTTACATTCTATTCCTACCGCGGATGCATAACCACCATGTTTAAAAGTCACTCTTATTTGAGATTCATTTATCTGATCCGTTTTCTTAAATGATATTCCTGAAAAATTTGACCAGGTATTGGCAATGGAAATAATTTTATCGTTTAAAGCTCCAAAATCCTCCATAAAATAAACGTGTAAAACGGTATGATTAGCCCATTGCAACTTATAATTTGGGGCAAACGCAGGTCTTCTTCCAGTTATCTTTACTCTTTTGAGCCTTGTGCAAAATGGAATCACCTTTTCTTGCTGCTTATGATGACACGCTGTAAACGATATCATAAATGATAATATTATAAACAGTCTTTTCATACTATTTTGATTACAAGTGAACACATTATCACCCGAATGGACAGTAAAGAGATAGCATTTAACTGGCATAATAGGTACATTTTTGCCAATCCTTTATTTATCCCTGACTCACTTATTTATCCTTTAACAAAAATTCCCCTTTTGTTAGCCATGAAATTCCAAAAGAGACTAATGCCAATGTTTCAAATATTAGTGTAGGTTTAATAAATGAAATATGATCATGAATAAATGCTATCATATCAGTCGGAATAAATGCAGCAGATATAATCATAACAACTCCGCAAACGCGATATACATGGTTTCGTTTCTTTTTATTAGTAGTTACATACCCTGAGGTTTTAGTGAATTGAAAAATTGACATGTATGATAAAATGGCGAAGAAGATGCCTGCAAATACATAATGCAGAATACTAATTATATCATCTTTATTGCTTGTCGGAGATGTAGGAAAAAAAGCGATGCCTAATGCAAACATACCTGCAAGCTTGCTGGCAAGAGAATTTTTCCAAGTATATCCATGATACGAAAAAAGAAAGAGTGATATACAACATAACACACCTATCAGTACATTGCGCATGTGACTATAATAGTACGCACTTACTGAAACTTTTATTTCCTTTGGGCAATCCAATAGTAATGAGCCAATAATTAAAACGGGCACTAGGAAAAACCCAAAAAACCCGATAACCCTGCGCATTGTTATATAAGAGATAATAATCGATTGTGGGGGCTTGGGTTCTTTAATCATGACAATTGTATATGGATTATTATCTTTTATTGGGCTTCAACCTGCTTATTGAATCCAACTTTACGAAATCTGCATATTTCAAATTATTATTAGCAATGAATGAATCTAACTCTGCTTTATTAACACAGCCATTACAGCAATCAATTAGTGTCACTCTCATGTTACTAAAATTTATTGTTGCTCCTGTGTATGTTCCGATATCATCACCCTGATGATCGCCTCTTATTACAGCCATTGAAACGAAGCCATTTGCACCAAATTGATCATCCTCTTCATTGTCGTCTGTATAGTTATATTCAAAATGAGTTGGAGTAAGGATTTCAGCGATTTGAGTTTTTGGGTCAGATTTATAAATTGAAAATTCCGCATCGTGATATACTGTAGAGTTATCTTTTTGAGTCTCAGCGGCACTAAAATGAATTTTGCAAAGGATGCTTTTTTTATCGTCACTAATTCTTAAATCACCCGTAAAATTTATTACTGGACCATGTCCCTTGAATTCGTTATCACTACAACAAGGATGATTTTGAGCTACAAAACTATATCCAGCAGGAGTTGCAGTTATATTTCTTGCTTCCTGATTACAGGGAATCGGTTGCTTTGGAAGAATCAGGATTTCTCTATTGCCTTCTAATCCTGGATATTGCAGGCTTAAACGATCATAGTATTGAAGGGTATCCATATCAGCAGCAAAGGTGATATTGAATTGCGTAGGTTGTGCAAGATGCCTTGAAAGATCAACAGAATCTCCATTATCCCTCTTTGCATAAATTTTCATTCCGCTTTTAGGAAAGTCGTAACCAGAAAAAATTATTTTATTGATTCGTGGTTTATCTTGGTCAATTACAAGAGGCATACAATTACAGATCATAGGAGAAATTGCAATAGCTTCCATTTTTTTATCTTTATTTTTCTTGAGATGACTTAAAATTGCGACTTTTAAATTTCCAAGGCTTTTTGTTAATCGAGTTCTCACAAATTCAACATCACACTTAAAGTTATTTGAAGTAGCATCAATTGAAGTTTGAATTACATCGTTTAAATCATTATCAATAAGTTTTTTTACATCATCAGGAATTTCTTTTGATAGTTTATCAATTTCCCCTTGCATTTGACTAGCAGTACCAGTCAGCTTATTTGTTGTAGCATCAACATCTAGAGCTGCGCTTTTCAGGTCATTATCCAAATCATGACATCCTACAAAAGATGAGATTACTAAAAGTAATAGCAGTACACGAAATAAACTTAAAGTTTTTGTTCTTTCCATGTTCTATTGTTTTAAAAGTTTATAATTATCTAAAGCAATAAAATTGATTCTTTTATTGAGTAAATCATAGTAGGAGGTAGTTGTTTCTGGAGAACCAAAAACTCTGCTTAGACAATTAATTGCATCAATTTTTTCTGGCACATCACCTGGCGGATATGTCAAATTATAAAAGACAACATTCTTTGCATTATCAACGGTAACTTGATTAGGATTTCTTATTTCATTTTCTTTTGAAATTTGAGGAGCAATAAAACAAAGTGCGGTATTTTTTAGAGTTTCTATATATTCATTTAAAGGTTTCCTGCTGGTTATTTCGGTACCATCGGTAATAACAAAAATAAATTTGCCTTTGAGAGCATCTGCAGCTGGCCAATTCGAGATAGATGCTTCTTTTAAATTTTCTTTATCGCCTATAAGATTTGCAGGACCGAAGATTAACTCTTTTGGAAAGATACTTGCAATAAGCTGGTCTAAATCCTGAGCCTTTCTGCTTTCATTCGCATCGCTCCAGTTCTCTTTTTTATCTATAAATATTGTTACAACATTGTGAGTAGGGTTTTTATCGTTCCATGTTTTAACTCTTTTTAAACAATCACCGAATGAGCCGCCGCAACAGTTTTGATTTCCTTTTTGCAGCGGATCATGTTTTACGTACCAATCATTATTCATTTTATTACCAGCACTTAATACTCCTGATCCTTGAAAATTATCCCATATATCTATTTCAATTGCCGTTGTAAAAGGAAATACATCTTCAATATTTGCAGCATTCTGAGGATCGTAACAATTATGACAGGCGATTTGATAATTTTTGTTATAAGGAACGTTTTGTGAAAATAATTGAGTCCCCGTTAGGAGTAATAATAAAGGGAAATAGTTGGTCAGTCTCCTAAGAAAATTAAGCATAAATAATATTATTGGTTAATTTTTAATTTAAATAACTTCAGTGCAAATTCAGAATGGTATTCCAATACAGCCGCCACAGATTTTCTTTTCCTCCTTGATGAAAACCCCCGCCGGGTTATAAACGCAATTAGTGCATACTAGAATCACTCCATAACAATCTGGGTCGCATCCATGTTTTGGAATATGTTCTTCTTTGTTAGTAGCCAAAATCTTGACAGCGCAGCCACATGGAGCGAGGGTATTAAACTTCTGAGATGGAGTTTCAAGGATTTGTATTAGAGTGTTATTTCTAACAAAAATTGAATCGCCAACTAATTTGATTGCTTTTTTTTGTATTGAAAAAGACATTCCTGATGAAGCAGTTAAAATAACCTTGTTCCCTTTATTTGATTTTGTTCCGGCAAATTTTACCCATGCAGATTGACGATCGATATTCATTCCTGATTTTTCCGTTTCTTGTGCTTGCGATAAAACAAACTTCGTTTGAACGAAGATTAGCAGGCTCAATAATAAAATCTTTTGATTCATTGGAAGGCGGGGTTAGATTCTCATTGTCATTTTCAACCCAAATATATTAATGCCTCATTCTTTCAATTAAAGAGAAACCTCCTTTGCCCTCATGAAAAATCCCTAAAACTTTCATGGAAAAACCTATTGCCAAGTATTCTACCTTTAAGTAATGACTACCATCACTTTAACAGATGATCATAGCTGTGATTTACCCTCTGCTGGTCTTCGCTAAAATGAAAGAGCCCATTGTTTACTCTTTGCTGTTCCTTACGAAAAATGAAAGAGCCCGTTGTTGGTGTTGAGCGAGGGAAAAGTGCGGTGGCTTCACCAACAACATGAATTGAACGAAGCCCTATGTTTGAATTAATGACGTTCACAGATGCTAAAACAAAAGTTGAAGTATCTTCATTATAAATAATGCGATGGAAGCAGCGTTATGGAGTTTGCGGTAAGAATCTAAATAGTCATCTGCAAGGTTTTATGAAACAGGTGTAAATGACTGGACGTTTGTAACTCATTATGCAGAATAAAGAAAGATTGGGTGGCAATTTTATATCAGCCGTTGGTAAGGCCATCGCTCAAAGCCCACACTCAACACCAACTGCGGTGAAATAACGATTTTAAAAGTAAAATGACATTTAATAGATTTTTTTCTTCAATAATCTATCTATCTTCCCCGCTCAAATCTGTTTCTACTCCCTGACAACTTTGCTTTCCTTTTTTTAGCACAGCTTTCCTTTTAAAGTAAATTTCAACAGTGAAAAAGTATATCTTTTTTTGTATTGCTGTATCCGCCGCTACTGCAGGCTGCAAAACCACATTTTTTGCAAACAAAATATTTATGTCGCTATGAACGAAACCGTCCTGCACAAAGAAATTTTTGAAAAAAAGAAAATTGATGAATCGAAAATTCCGCTGAGAAGGAACCTGGGATTGACGACAGCAATTTTAATGGTGGCCGGAATTGTTATCGGTTCGGGAGTATTTAAAAAAATTGCGCCGATGTCGGCTGCATTGATGAATAGAAATTATATCCTGCTTGCGTGGCTGCTCGCGGGAGTGATTGCCTTATTAGGTGCTTTCACCATTGCAGGGCTTGCTACTTTGACCGATGAATCCGGCGGTATCTATGAATATTTGCGCCTTTCTTTTGGTAATTTCTTTTCTTTCATTTCCGGGTGGACAGCTTTTTTCATTGCCGGCAGCGGCGGCATTGCTGCTCTTGCTTTTGTCTTTGCTGAATCAGTAAATTACCTTGTTCCCTTGCCTGCTATTTTTGCTTCATGGCAAAATATTTCCATTGGTCATCTTATTTATCCTTTCGCAAGTGGAGGTGTGAAAACATTAGCCGTGTTGGCAATAATAGTGCTCACCTGGGTGAATATACTCGGCACAAAAAAAGGCGGTAACCTGAACAATGTACTTACTGCTGCCAAAATATTAGGGATTGTTGTGCTCACGATAGCGGGATTATCATTTAGTCACAATTTGCCTGTTACAAATCCTGTCACCCCATCAGATACAAACACCAATATTATCAGTGCGGTTTTAGCAGCCATGCTCAGTGCTTTCTGGGCTTACGATGGATGGTTTCTTGTCGGTAATATCAGTGGAGAAATCAAAAATCCCAAAAGGAATGTGCCCATATCGCTTGTAGCAGGCGTAGGTATTTCCATTGTTTTATACCTTTTGGTCAATGACGCTTTTATGCATGTATTGCCTTTGTCCAAATTGGCCGGTACCGCCGAGGACAATATAGCAGCGCTTGAAGTGGCACGCGCTATATCCGGAAATACAGGTGTTGTTGCTATTGCAGCACTTATTGTTGTTTGTACGTTTGGTGCGCTCAACGCCGTAATTATCACTTATCCAAGATTGTATTACCGTATGGCCCAGGAAAAGTTTTTTCCTAAAACCTTTTCATTTGTTCATCCACGTTTCCGCACTCCCTACCTGGGTTTGATTTATTCAGGAATATGGAGTTGCGTTTTGGTCGTTTCAGGCACATTTGATGTACTTACCAACCTGATTATTTTTACTGAATTTTTCTTTTCAGCTTTATTTGGAATTGCATTAATTAAAATGAAAAGAAACGGAAGAATCAAAGCAAGGGTGATACTTTATCCTTTCTCACCCATTCTGCTTATTTTGTTTTCCCTCGCACTTGTCATCAATACATTTTTTGTGCAACCGCTTCAGTCTGTTGTTGGCTTACTGTTTATGCTCACCGGCATTCCTGTTTATTTTTATTATAAAAAAAGAAAGAACGTTACTGGTAAGGGGGCAACAAGCTTTGAGTGAGCAATAGAAGCATATGAAGTTTAATGATAAATGTGGGACTGATCTCTCTTCGTCTGCCTTCGATACTTCGTTTCCTGTGCAAAAAAAGTAGAAAAAGGGGTTCCACACCAAGAAGAAAAAGGGACAAAGTACACGAAGGGATTATTCCCTCTTCGTGTGCCTTCGCTTCTTTGTTTCCTTCGTGCGGGAAAAGAAGAAACCACAGCGCAACGATTCCGTGAGATAGGAATTCTGATAATGGTGGTTCGTGAGACACGAACCATGGCGTGAGAAGAATGGTTTCCACACGAAGACGAAGGGGCAAGTGCCCGAAGGAATTATTGCCCCTTCGTGTGCCTTCGATTCTTCGCTTTTTTGTGCGGGAAAAAGAAGAAACCACAGCGCAAAGCTTACCATTATTTTAAAAAAACAGTGTATTAAATGCTTTTCGTATCCTTTTCTTATGTGATGGCTAATATTTCAGGAAACCATCAGTTGGCGTAAGCTGCCAAAGTAACCGGCAAACCACTGGCTCCCTGAAATTTTCAGTCACTATTCATCAGTCGAAATTGACCAGGTCTTTAAAGATCAATTTACCCCAGCTATTTCCCCGCGCCTGCACCAGCAGTCCGCCTTCCGAAAGGCCGCCAAGTTGGATGGGTGAAAAACCAAGATTTTCCGCAAGTGCACCAATCTCCACTGCTGCGCCGTCGTCATCGCCCGACAGGAATACCACTCTTCTGCCACCGTTTACGGCCGGATCCCGGGCAAGTACGGCAGCGACCAAATGGTTGAAACCCTTAACAAGTTTTGCACCAGTGAAAGCCTTCTCGACGACCCTGGCAGAAGGTTGTCCGCCCAATTGTTCAGGAGGTACGCCGTAGGCATTGGTCACATCGACGATGGTCTTTCCTTTCCAGTTCGGCAGGGCCTTTGCGACATCCGGGTGCGACGCAAAGCGGACGGCCAAAAAGATGACGTCAGCCTTCACGGCTTCTGCCAGTGTTTTAGGGATGATGGTAGATCCGATTGAGGCCGTATCCGATGCAAAGCTTTTGGGGTCACGCGTGGTGGCAACGGATACTTCAATGCCCTTACGGGCAAATGCCTTAGCCAGCGCCTGCCCGATATTCCCGAAGCCGATAATTGCGTAGCTTTTTTCTTTATTTTCTAAATTACTCATTGTTTTTATTTTTAATTTTCTTTTAATAATATGCAGGATGACTATAACATTTCTACTGCCATTTCTTTTTCAACCAACCGGGCTACCTGTATATTGGCAATTACTTTTACTTCTTCGCCCAATGTTAATCCTCCTGCTTCTGTAAGGGCGTTGTAACTCATGCCGAAATCTTTACGGTTTATGTTTCCGGTTATTTCAAAACCATGCTTTATGTTTCCATACATGTCTTTTTGAGAGCCCCCATATTCTACATTCAGCACAACAGGTTTGGTAACTTCTTTTATCGTTAAGTTGCCTGTCATTTTATAATCACCCTCAGATTCTTTTGTGAAAGACGTAGATTGAAATTTTATTTTGGGGTAAGCTGCTGATTCAAAAAAATCACTGCTCAGCAAATGTTCATCACGATGCGGTTGATTGGTGTCAATACTATTTACGTCAATCGTAAAATTTACTTTTGCATTATCGAAATCATCGCCGGAAGTGATTACAATTCCCTGGAATTTTTTGAAAGAACCGGTTACTGTTGAAATAACCAGATGTTTAATTTTAAAGAGCATTTCTGAGTGCATCGGGTCAATCGCCCAGGTAGTTCTGTTTTCCATCGTTTTCTATTTTTAAATCTTTGGTGTCAATATTGACAATGCAAAGGTGCCATGGGTGGCAACGATAAAAAATGAAATGGATTAAGAAATTTGGTTGAACTACTTCAACTTTTTTGCCTTCCTGTTGCGTATTTTACTCACAAATTCGGTTGAAATGCCGAGGTAAGATGCTAATACATATTGGGGAATACGATTTAAGAATTGGGGGTATTTATTTACAAACTCATCATAGCGTTGTTCTGCCGTCTCACTCAAATTGGAAAGCAATCGTTGTTGTAACGCTGCAGTGGACCGTTCCAGCGCTTTTCTGAAAAGCCGTTCAAATTTTGGATTCTTTTCCAATAGCTTTTGCTCACCTTCGTAATCAAGTTCAATGACCAAAGAATCTTCTAATGCTTCTACAAAATAAGCTGATGGTTTTTGGAAAATATAACTGCTTATATCGCCGATCCACCAATCTTCAATAGCCAGTGCAATAGTATGTTCTTTGCCTTTATTGTCAACAAGGTACGACCTGAAAGCGCCGGAAACTATATAGGTCCGGTATTTACAGGTAAATTCCGGCTGCCCTATAAATTGTTTTTTTCGCACGTTCCTGGTTCGTAAAAGAGAAACAAAAAAGTCCTGTTCTTCGTTGGTCAGTTCAATGTACTTTGAAATATTTTTAAGGATTGGTAAGAATTCTTCCATGTGATAAAGATAATTAAATTGAAAGGTGGATTTGGAAAAGTAATGAAGCCGGGTTCCTCTGCTGATTAAATCACCGCCCTGGTTTGTGTCTTCAACAACCACACAGTAAATAAAATAACTTTGTCAACATGTTTGCTTTTGGTTTGTGGCAAACCGGCAATCCTGGTTTTCTATTGAAGGATTGAACAAAATCGTCTTCAATAAGTTTAGCGTTGAATAAAACCGATGATATGCGGGAGCTGATTTTCATAGCATCCTTTATAATTGTTTTTATTCTTTTGCTACGGCTAATCATTAAGCTGATTAAACATAAAAGTATTGCTGCAACTTTACGCTTCATCTTAATTATTTTATTCGGGTATATTTTCTTGTGGATCTTATTTTATTTTAAAAGCAGAGAAATAGCAGTTCCGTTGGGTACAGATGTTTGTTTTGATGATTGGTGTGCAACGATCACACAGGCCGAAAGACCTAAAACTTTGGGACAGCGGAATCCGCGAGGTCAATTTATTGTATTGCACGTGAAAATGTCAAATCATGCAAGAGGTATAGCCCAAAAACCATCGGAGCCGGGAGTTCACATTGCGGACGCGCAAGGACACTCATGGGCTTTTTCAAACGAGGGACAACAAGCACTTGAAAATGTACATGGCAAACAGATTCCCATTGATGTAAAACTGGAGCTACATGAGAGTTTAGAAACCCAGCTTGTTTTTGACATACCGAAACAGGCTAAAAATATAAAAGCAATAATTGATGAAGGTCCATTTATTACAAAACTTTTATTGCCTGGGAACAGGGAAGTATTTGTATTGCATTGAGTTTCGCACGAAGGCATAACAATCGGCTGGAAATATCACGTTATTTTAAAAAAGCGATTCTCTTTGTTGTTTTCCATTTTATTTTTTTCCATTTTTGTAATGCACAAACTGAGGAAGCTTATGTATCTCCTTAAACAAAGAAGGTTTTTCATTTATTACTAAAATTAATTCCGCTTAAATCATTTACAATGAAATTATTTTTTTGCTTACTTCTCTTTGCTTTTTCATCAGCAAAGGCGCAAACTAAAATCACTAAATATTACGATGGCAACTGGACGGAAACCGTAAAAGGAAAAGCCGCATTTTATGCTGATTTTATAAAAGACCGAAGCTATTACCATGTCACATCGTATGACATCGGTACTAATAATGTACGCGGAAAATCTACTTATGAAGATACTTTGATGCAGTTGCCTGTTGGATTGCAGGTGTTGTATTTTAAGAATGGCCATTTGGAAGATTCCTCGTTTTACCAGAACCATGACGCAAAATATTCATATCATTATTATCTCAATGGGCAACTCCAAATGCGCTACTATCTTCCGGATGGAAAAACAGATCCGGTTACTGAAGGATATGATGAATCCGGAAAAAGAATAAAAAATTACATCTTTGAAAAGGAAGCGGAGTTTAAAGGTGGACTGAAAGCATGGGCGTCGTATATTACGAAAAACGCAGCAAAAGACTTAACAGTAAAAGCAGACCAACCGGTAACGCCGACGCTGGTTGTAGAGTTTATTATTGACGAAACTGGAAACGTAATTGCGCCGAAAATCAGAAAGTCTTCAGGATATAAAATGGTGGACAATGATGCTTAGCGCGTTATTGCAGATAGTCCTACCTGGAAGAATGCAATTCAGTTTAACCAGCCGGTAAAAGCTTATCGGCTACAGCCTTTTACTTACATCCTGACGCCCCAAAAAAAGTAAAATAGAATTTGCATTATCTGTGACTGTTTAAATTCAAACGAACAATGCATCGCAAAATTTGGCGGAAAAAAATTATGACAGAAACTATAAAATATACTTGTAGCTGTTGTGGGAAAGAACACGAAGAATGGCCGGCATTGGTTTATGTATCCCCGACAGACTATGAAACATTATCGGAAGAAGATAAAAAAAATCTTGCGCAGCTTCGCACAGACTTTTGCATCATTACCTACGCCGACGAAACGGATAAATTTATTCGTTGTACTTTGACCCAAAAAGTAATAGACTATTGCCAAGACCTTGAATACGGACTTTGGGTTTCATTAAGTGACAAGAGTTTTCAAGATTATTCTGACAATTTTAAGAATGAAAATTACGAGGCAAAATATTTTGGTTGGTTAAGCAATGACTTGCCTGGTTATGACTTTACTGAAGATAGTATTCCAACAACAGTTTTTACTCGAACTGGAGGTAATCGACCAGAGATCGTGCCGCACAAAGGCTTTGATCACCCATTTGTAAACGACTATTATAATGGTATTACAAAAACAGAAGCGGAACGGAGAATACAAGAAATGCTGCGGATAATTAACCAACGTGACAGCGACACAACACAAACAAAACCTGGGTGAGACTCTTGCTCTTTTCTAGTTTCGCGTGGATCGGTTTCAAAATACAATTCCGGATTATTTGTTCATTTACTGCTTATTTCTCCACCCAATAATCTACGACGCTTACATCATCAGCAACGGCAAGGGAAAGCGGAAAAAGGCTGGAATACAAAGGCATCTTTCTGTATAAGTTTAAGTCTTGCCTGGAGGCAAACGTAGTAACATAGATATGCTTTACGACACTACTATCCCGGGGAGAAATATTAACGCCCCATTCAAAACCTTTTACCACAGCGTTTTTTGAAAGCGTGCTATACATGTTATCGAGTGCCTGTATGCTATCGGAGCTGGCCGCAGGCTTAAACGTAATGATAACCATGTGCCTGAAAAGCGCAGATGAATTTTGGGCCTGTGTTGTCTGTGCGTAAAAAAAGAAAGCAACAGGAAGAACAGCGATCGTAAGTATTTTTTTCATTGTTTGAAAGTTTGGAACAGTAAGCTACTGAAAATTTTTTGATATGCGGTTCCCGTTGGTTAATAATGCGATCTGTTTGGTAGGGACAGCGACCAGGGCAACAACCTGTTTGGTGGGACACCGACCAGGGCAACAAAAGTTTGGAAGAGTAAGTTACTGAAAATTTAAATAGAAGAAGGGTTTTCAGAAGATTTTCATACGAAGAAGACGAAGAAAGAAAGTTTACGAAGAACCCAACAATTGAACCGGCAACAATTGAACAATAATTTAAAATATCTAAATTCACATCCAGTTGGGACCCGGTCATTTTATTTGTAAGAAAAAATCAATGCTATGAAATATTTCTGCCTGCTCATCTGTCTCGCTTTTTGCAATTGCATCCAAGCCCAATCAGCTGATGATTCTGTAAGATCAGCGGTGAATCAATTATTCACTGCTATGAAAGATGCAGATTCGGCGCTGCTGGTTTCAAGCTTTGCTGACAGCGCCATTCTTCAAACCATCATAGAAAAAAACGGGAAAGTTGTAGTTAAAACTGATGCGGTTGGTGATTTCGCAGCCCAGGTTGCTAAGATGGAAAAAAATATCCTGGATGAAAGAATTAAGTTTGATGTGGTAAGGATTGATGGAGCGTTGGCAATGGTTTGGGCTCCTTATCAATTTTATTATAAAGGCAAATTCAGCCACTGCGGCACTGATTCTTTTCAGCTGGTGCGCATCAATGGGAAATGGAAAATTCAGTATTTGATTGACACAAGAAGAAGCGGGGGCTGCGAATAGAATTACCTGTTGAAATGTTCCGATTGACGGAAGGGCAATGATCTTATAAATTCCAAACAGCAGGCAATCGTTCTTTTTATCTTACATTTTTTAAAACAAAGAGTATGGCTAAAGTTCAGGTTCGCTATATCGTCAACAATGTGGATGAAGCGATTCAATTTTACACCAAACATTTAGGTTTTAAATTAGAGATGCATCCGGCTCCGCCATTTGCCATGCTATCCCGCAATGACCTGCGACTGGTTTTGAGTGCGCCCAATCCTGCCGCGGGTGGAGGACAGCCAATGCCTGGTGGCATTCAACAAACGCCGGGCGGCTGGAACCGGTTTGCAATTGAAGTGGACAATATAGCTGCTGTGGTAGAAGCGCTTCAAAATGCCGGAGTGCATTTCCGCAACAACATCGTCAGCGGAGTTGCCGGCAAACAAATCATCGCTGATGATCCTTCCGGCAACCCGGTTGAACTGTTTGAACCGGTATTGCAGGAAGCGAAGATGGGTGGGTAACATGAAAAGATTGGTCGGTTAGGTAACCGGACGGAAAATGGAAACTGGCCTGTGTGGAACGATCCGCCTGCCTGGCTCTTGCGGTGCAGCACGCGATTTCAGGAAAAAATATGGCGAAACGAAAGCTGATGATATTGTCTGTAATGAACCGCCTTTGGACCAACACGTGGCATCCGGAAAAAATACAAACAAGAAGTTGAACGATATGGGGTGACGTATTTAAGCCTGCAAGAGGGCAGGTGAGAAGGATTGGAGAGACCGGGGAATCAATCTCGGTTCTACATGAGAACTTTACCGGTTTGTTTATCAGTTACCTCTATCGGCCCAACATAATATAAAGCGATTGGCAGGCCAACTGTGATTTGATCACTTGTACCCCTTCGCCTGCAGCAAAAACAGCTCTGCATAATGGCCGTTCTTATTGATTAATTCTTCATGGCTGCCCATTTCTATGATCTGTCCTTTGTCTAATACAAGAATCCTGTCGGCCATGCGTACTGTTGAAAAACGATGAGAAATAAGCACCGCCGTTTTGCCTTTGCTCAACTCTGCAAAACGCTGAAATACTGAATATTCAGCCCTGGCATCCAATGCACTGGTTGGTTCATCAAGTATGAGTATTTGCGCCTCTTTCATATAAGCTCTTGCCAGGGCCACTTTCTGCCATTCGCCACCGCTTAGCTCTATGCCGTTATTAAAACGGCGGCCCAATGCCTGGTCATACTTTTGCGGTAACCGATCGGCAAGCAGGTTGGCCAAACTTTTCTCTGCAGACATTTTTATCAAAGGGCGGTTGTCCTGCTCGTCAATATTACCAACGGCGATGTTTTGGGCGAAACTTAACTGGTAGCGGAGGTAATCCTGGAAGATAATTCCGGTATTTTTTCGCAGATCCATAATGTCATATTCCCGCAGGTCGACGCCATCCAGCAGGATGCGCCCTTCAACCGGGTCATAGAGGCGTGCCATCAGCTTTACCAGGGTTGTTTTGCCCGCACCATTTTCACCCACCAGCGCCAGCTTTTCGCCGGCATGTAACGTGAAACTTAAATGCCGGTTGGCCCATTGATCACTGTTATGATATTTAAAGCCGACGTTTTCAAAAGTGATTCCGCGCCGGATGGGATTTGGAAATGGAACCGGCTTTGACGCCGCCTTGATCTTTGGCTGTATCTCAAAGAAATCAAAAAAATCACGCAGGTAAATGGCGCCCTGCGATACACTGGTAAACCGTGATAAAATACCTTCGAGCAGGCTTCTCAGCTGCCTGAACGAACCGGCTAGAAAGGTAAGCGTACCAACAGTAAGAGCTCCTTCCACTGTTTTTATGATCATTACCACATAAGCGGCATAATAACCAAGGCTGCCGAGCAATGCAAAAAGGGTTCCCCACGAAGCGCGCTTGACAGAAAGCTTCTTGTTATCATCATAAAATTTATTGCTGAGCATTTTGAAGCGGTCAATCAAAAAGCCGGAAAGATTAAAAAGTTTCACTTCTTTCGCGGTCTCATCGCTTGCTCCGAGGTATCGCATATAATCCAGTTCACGCCGCTCGGGAGTCTGCCCGCGGGTAAGGGCATAGCTCTTGTTATTAAAATAGGATTCTCCGAGGAAGGCAGGAACAATGGCCACCAGTAATAATAAAATTAACCAGGCGTTGAATGCTATCAATCCGACCATGAGAAAAGCCATGGTAATAATATCCTGTACCTGGCTTAGAAGCTGCGACAAGAGAATGGTTCGCCCAATTGTCTGCTGCCTGGCACGCTCCAGCTTGTCATAAAATTCAGAGTCTTCAAACTGATCAAGATCCAGGGTGGCGGCATGTTCCATGATCTTTACAGAGGTATGATTGGAAAAGAGATCGCCCAATAAACTGTCTACGAGGGCAGTTGCCCGGGCAAGGGCATCTGATATAATTGCCAATGCGAATTCTGCCAGCACCAGTTTCCATAAAACACTCAGATCTGTACTATGTGTTCTGCTTAATAATATTACCTGGTCGATGATGAGCTTGCCAATATATAGTATGCTTACCGGAATGGCTGACCGGATCAACCGGAGCAAAATGTCTAAAATGGCGTACCAGTGATTGGTTTCCCAAACCAGTTTAAAAAACCGCGGAAGGTTTCCCAGAGCAGCAAACTTTTCCTTCAGAGTAGGTTTGGGCAGTGTATTGACAGGAGGCCGCGGCATGCATTATTATTTTGGCTGCAAAACTAAATGGAATTCTTTTAGTTGTTTCAATATGCCGTTTCCGGCTGTAACAGCCACAAATAGCGTGATATAAATCCACATATGGGGTTACCTAAATTTATTTTAAAGGGCCCGTGATCAAGAAATGCTCCTGGGTATTTTATCATCAGTTGTTGGAAACATTAAGAAGTGAATACAATATTGATGACGCCAGGTAATCAAACATTGGTTTTAAATGATAAAAGATTTGACAACTTTTAAAAAGTTGTCAAATCTCTTCTGCCTGGTTATTAGTGTTCACCATAAATTGAATTTTAAACAGTTTATAAATTATTCGGCGAAACAATTAACTTTCCATTTCTGAATACACACAGAAAAAAATACCGAATCAAAGAAATTTAAAGTCTTCCACTTTTTAAATAATAAAGTATGGACAATGAATTTATAATTGCACAAAATCCGATCCTTAAAAACTATATCAGCATGATGTGGCAATGCTCTGGATCTCCTGGTTACAAAAATGAAATGATCCTGCCTTCAGGAATCGTGGAAATTATTTTTAATTTTTCAGGCGATGTTTTTACCGGGCAAATCACAAGAGACTCTTTTTCTGTAAAAAGATCTTTTATCAATGGGTTTAATACCAGGCCTATTTTATTAACACTGCCCTGCTATCATTCATTTTTCGGAGTGCGCTTTCATCCGTTTGTTATCCGTCATTTGTTTGGCTTTAATGCAGGCGAATTCGCCAACCGCACCATAGATCTTACACTGCTAGATCCATTTTTTAATTCACTGTGGCATCAGCTTTATGAAGCAAAAGATTTTTCGAAAAGAGTATCAATCTTCAGAGAATGGTTGCTAAAAAAAACAGGCGGCATCATTCGGCGCGCAAATGCAATTGATTTGTTTTTAAACAATGAGCCGGAGAAAAAATATTGCGTTCACACACTTTCGAAAACGTTGTATAGCTCGCCACGACAGCTTTCCAGAAAATTTTATCAATTGACCGGCATGAATACTTTGCATATTTTAGCCTATAAAAATTATCTCAAAAGCCTGGCGCTTATGGAGAATCCAAAACTTTCATTGACTGAAGTTGGGTATAGCTGCCACTTTTCTGACCAGTCACATTTTATAAAAGTCTTTAAAGAATTTGCCGGTATTACGCCCGGTGAATATCAAAAGCAAAAGAGCGTTTTGAAGGGACATATTTTTCAATGATCCCGTTTTAAAATGTCCGTTCTGTACAATTTCGCGTGTTTTTCACGGAAGATATTTGCAGAAAAAAATGGCAAAATGAAAAGGGTTGTGCTGTATTTTTCTATTGTTTTTGCAAGCGGCGTTTTATTTGTAAACATGTATAATTCGATAGTGGATACTACCGCGTGGGGCGCTCATTTTCCTGAGTCCATTCAAACAACAAGAGCCTATTACCAAAACGTAAATCCCGGAACTTTTTTCCGGGTTTTCTCTCCCTTCAACCAGGTGCTGGCGTTGTTATCGCTGATCCTTTTTTGGAAAGCTTCAAGACAGGTAAGAACTTTTTTATTGGTGGCATTCATTCTTTACGTTTTGGCCGACGTTTTCACCTTTGCTTATTTTTATCCGAGAAATGACATCATGTTCAAGTCCGATGTTTCAACCTACCTGGAGGCAATAGAAACGGCGTGGAAACAATGGGTTCAGATGAATTGGCTCAGAAGTTTTATCATTCTGGCCGGGCTGATGTGCTCTTTTATTGCCTTGGATAAAATTTCTTTCCTACGTTTGAAATCTCTTCACCAGTAAATAAACAAAAAACCATGAATCATTTATTTTCTATCGGGCTTTTTATTCACATTATCGGAATTACGTGTATTGCGGGCGGTTCTGTAGGAGGACTTGTTCTGGAAAATCAAATCTGGAAACATGTGCATCAATCACCGGAAAAAGTTTCGGTACTGGCGCCGCTCATGAGTAAATATCCGGCAATCATCCAGGCCGGGACGCTGCTGATGCTTTTGAGTGGTTTTTTGATGTTAAAAGCATTGAGTTGGGCAGTAGTGGGTCAATGGTGGTTTATTATAAAAATGGCTTTGGTAGTGGCTTTGGTTTTAAACGGCCTGTTGGTTGCCAGGCCGAATGGCAATAAATTACGTGTGCTGGCAGGACAGTTGGTGAACGGGCAACCTGTAGAAACGCAGTTAAAAACAGTTCGAAAAAAAATGATCATCTTTCATATTTCAGAAATGACTTTGCTGATTGTCGTTTATTTATTGGCAGTATTTCAGACACTTATATAGAACCTGACATGTGTGAAGAAAAATAAGAAGGAACTTTCCAGATGATTGATGGGTTCAGACGTGAAACTATTTGAAAAGCAGATGGAAAATGTATGTTGAATCATCAATTCTTAAACTCCTGGCTGATCATCAATCCAAAAATTCCTCCATCTAATATTCCAATTCCAATATGGCCGAAGGCAGGATTTAAAATGTTCGCACGATGTCCGGGTGAATGCATAAATCCATATTGAGCGATAGAAATGGTTTGCGCCAGGGCGATATTTTCTCCCGCAGTTATAAAATGAATGTCATTCGCTTTCATTCTGTCGAACGGGTCTTTTCCATCTGGCGTCCCATGTGAAAAATATCCACGAACAAACATATCGCGCGAATGTTGGCGTGCAACTTTTGTCAATTCTTCATCTCTTATTAATGGAGACAGCCCATGCTCGGATCTGTCTTTATTTACAAGCTCAATCATTTTTATTTCGAGGGAAGAATCTACAACAGCGTGATTGATTTTAAAAGGAAGTTTCAGAAAATCATCGGACTTCGTGTGAATGGTAAGATCATTCAACGTTTGATAAATGGCTTTGTTTAAAGCAGGAGATAATTTCTGATCAACTGTTTCCATTTTTACAGAAAGCTTGTTGGCAATAACGCTATTTCTTACTGCTGAATTAATTCCATCCATCAGAGGCAAAGCCAGCAACAACGCCGCTATGATCGTTGCGAAAATGATCCCATTGATAAAACCGGGAATGATTCCGAGTGATTTATTCAACAAACTTTGATTGGTGTAAGCAGAAGTTGCGAGCGCAATTTTTCGGGTGATGATACCGATTAATATTCTGCCGATAATGGCAGTGATAATAAAAGCAAGAGGCAACTTCCATAATTCCAGCGAAGGAAAAATTTTTGTAATTAAGGAAGCGGTATAAGGATAAAAAAGAAATGCTAATACGAGGCTTCCAACCCAATTGATCAGTCCAAGAGTTTCTATAATAAATCCATTTCTCCAGCCTGTCCAGACTGCAAGCAAAACAATAATGATCAACACAAAATCAACCCAATTCATACTGGCATTTTCAACAAATAATATGCCTTAAAGAAATGAATAATAGCAGCAATCGGAAAATAAGAATTCAATTTATTTGTGGTTTTACTGTATTACCTTTTCACACTTTCACATCAAACCAAACCTTCTTCTCATTATTCCAATCGCCATTATAGTTGATGGTTAACTCTTGTCCCGCTTCGATTTGTCTAACAGTTTTTATCTGAATAATTTCTTCTTCAAAATCCATAAAATACTCGCAGTTGCTTGAATAGCTGTGATTATACATTGCGATAAATCCAAGTGCCATGCAACATTGTTTTTCATCTTTGCCCCAGGCAAAAATATAATCATGCAAAAGCGTTTTATCAAGGTTGATGCGGTCTTCAGGCGGCATTACAATTACAGGAGATTCCTCAATTACCGTATCTTTTTCAATTCTTTCTTTGGTAAAAACACCCCGTCCCTTTAACGCTGTTTTTTTTATAAATAAAAAATCTTTTATCATAATTCTTCAGGAATGTAAAATGAAAGTATGTGGTCTAACTGCAGGCAAGTTAAACCTTAGTAAAAGTTTAAAGAAAAAAAAACCTTATCACCTTCATTCAAATTGAACAAAAGGTAATAAGGTGTGGTTGTAATTAGTGTCGGTAAATAATCTTTACTTCTGCAAATGCTGGTGTTTACACGCCTTTAATTCTTTCTTTATAAACATCCAATGCCTCATCCAATCTGGCTTTTGAATCTCCTGCTCCCGGTGCATTATGTGAAGGATGAATGTATAGTTTTACGCCACGCTCTTCTAAAATTTCTGCAACAGTTGTTACGGTCATCCAAACACAGGTGATAAAAGCCATGGTAGAAACAGGCCCGATTTTATCAACATGATTTTTTAAAGGAACTGAGGCATCCTCAATGGGTGCGCAGGTGTCAACGACAATGTCGGCAATCTCAAAAATATTTTTGCCGCTTGAATGTCTTGTTTTTTTACCTTCTGCTTCAGCCGCTGAACCAAAAACCACTACTTTCATTCCTTTCTTTTTGGCTTCCAATGCAACATCAATATTTACATTATTGATTCCGGAATGAGAAAAAAGCCACATCGTATCGCGTGGATCAAAATTGTATCCTTTCATGATTTCAACTCCATATCCTTCCACCCTTTCAAGGAAAATAAATTGATGAACACCCATTTGCCCGGTGATGTTGGTAAAAAAAGTAAGCGGCAATTCTACCATCGGATGAAAACCAACGAAGCCACCGATACGCGGATACATTTCTTCAATCGGCAATGTCGCATGTCCGCATCCAAACGTATGAACCCAACGTTTTGCTTCAATTGAATCAGCCATTACTTCAGCAGCTTTTTTAATATTATCCATTTGTGTTTCTTCGATTTTTGACATGATTCCGCGGGAGTTTTCCAACCATTGTTTTGCTAACATAGATTAATTATTAATTATTGAATTATTAAATTGATTTGATATTGTATTGTTACCTTATTAAATTGTTTTATTGTTTTCAGAATCTGCATTATTTCTTTGTTTGCTGTTGCTATAAATTTTGTCCGCTTAAATGAGCTTCAACTTTGAATTTTCAAATTGGAACCTTCAACTTTTCTCTTTCCTAAAATATTATAGCACAACAACATCATTACGACCAGTTCTATAAAAGCGACCGTTATCAAATGCCTGATTCCGTAGGTTTGCGCAATCACTCCCATGGTGTAATTGATGACCATATTCCCAAATAATGCGATCACGAAAACAATACTGAATGCAGTTCCGGAAAGTTCTTTATATCTGTCGCCAACCAAACCAAGCATGAGTGGGAAGCCTCCTGCCAGTCCAGCGCCCAGCAAAATCAAGCCAGCCACCGAAAGAAAAAAATACTGGCTAATCGCAAGGAAAAGCAATCCCAGAAACATCAAAGAAAAAGCGCCGATCCATAGTTTTTTTAATCCGGTGTTTCTAAACACGCTTCCCAATAAGAGCCGCATAACGGTCATGCCGACTACGAAAAGAGACAGTGCATATAAGGCTTTACTTTGCGGTACTGCAAGTCCGGAAGTAAGAAAAGTTGTTGTCCAGTTATTAATGATCGCTTCAAAAGCGCTTTGACAAAAAAGGAAAAACGCAATGAGAATTAAAACAGAATCTTTTAATAATGACAGGCCTTTGGAAAGCGGAAAACCCTGTGCCTGTTTTGCCGGTGGAAATTTGATCAGCAAATAAAAAATGCCGATAACAAGCGTAGAAAACCCAACAACAGAGACGATCACTTCGTAGTTAAATTTTGATTCCAGAATTCCAAGCAGCAGCGGCATTCCCAAAGCGCCGATGCCAAAGAAAACGCCCAGCAAACTAAGATTTGCACCTTTATCTTTATCACTGATATCTGATACCAATGCGCTGGTAGCGCCATTGATAGCGCCTCCGCCAAGCCCGAATAAGAAAATTCCAACTTTTAATAAAGTATGTGAAGGTGCATAGGCGATTCCTTCAAAGCCAATGAACATGCTGAGGCAGGTGAGAGACAATAACACCTTGTATCCGTATTTATCACAGAAAGGACCAAATAACAAGGAGCCTGACAAAATACCTAAAGGCAAAATAGAAAATAATTCCCCGGACGCGATTTCATCCAATAAATATTTTTGCTCCAACCCATGTTTAACAGATCCAAGGGTGGTAATGCCCATTCCAAAAAATAAAATTCCAATGCATGCAGCCCAAAAAACCAATCTTTTGTTGTACATATAAAGAGTTTATTTTTTTTGAGAAAGGTTTTTAAGCGCCAAAAATCCGGCACCATAAGCGCCTGCATCGCTTCCCAGGGCGGATGCTTGAAAACTTACTTGTTTTATGCTAATCGGTTGAGCCCATTTGTTGGCTTCTTCTTTTATATTTGGAATTAAAGAAACAGCGGGGCCAAAGACTCCTCCGCCAAAAATGATTTTTTCGGGATTAAATAAGCTCACCAGGTTTGCTGTTGCCATTCCCCAATACTCAATACCTATGCTGATCACTTTGTTTGCAATCTCATCCTGATTATCATAAGCATGAAATACATCATGACAACTTATTTCTTCTGCTGTTTTGTTTCTTAATGATCCGGAATAATCGCTTGTTTCATTTATAAATTTCTGTGCAAGCTTCGCAATTCCTTCTCCTGATGTATAATGCTCGAAACAGCCGCATTGAATATAATCATCGCTGAATGGTTTGTTTAGCGCCATCCATCCGATCGCCCCGGCAACATCCTGTGAGCCACGAAGTACAGTTCCATTGATTAGAATTCCTGCCCCGATGCCGGTTCCTACTGCCAGGAAAATCGCATCATGGCATTGTTGTGCATTTCCTTTCCATACTTCACCAAGAATATAACAGGCTCTGTCGCTGTCGATAGTTACCGGAATTTCATCTGCCACTTTTTTTATTTCTGCTAAAAGCGGGTAATCGTCCCAATCCGGAATATTCGGAGCCCACACACTTCCGGTTTTCTGCCTGTAGATACCGGGAACGGAAATGCCGATCGATTCAATTTTATTTCCGGTAAGCAAAGCAGCGTCACGCATGGAGAGAAAATTGCGAACAATCAATTCGCCCACTTCAGTACCTTTTCTTTTTTCTAAAGCAGTAGTTTCTTTTGATAAAATTTTTCCTTCTTCATTAAAAACAGCGGTAGCTAATTTGGTGCCGCCCAGGTCGAATGCTAATAATGCCATACAATTTAGTTTTGCGTGTTTTAGCTGCTTTAAAAAACTAAATTAGGCAAAATGGCATAATCATGCAAATAAATTTTTTATTGAAAATGATACAAATGAATATCTGTTCTTTTGTTTTTCTTTGAGTAAAAATTAAACCTAATAAAATTCGATAGTAAATTTTTTCTTTGAAAAACAAAGAATAATAAAATTCTTTCTCTAAATTTAAAACATGGAATTATCAGTTGGCGGCATGTTCAAAAATGAGCGGCATGCATTTATCTTAAAGCAAATCAATTTACACAACAAGGTTTTGTCTTCGCATTTAAGCAAAGAACTTGAAGTGTCTGAAGATACCATTAGGCGTGACCTTGCAGAACTTGCAGAAGCCGGTGAAATCATTAAGGTGCATGGCGGCGCTCTTTCCAAATCATATCATTACCCGGTGCATCAAACGTCTGTTTATGCACAAGACGAAAAAAGAATGATTGCAAAAAAAGCGGTAGAACTGATTCAAAATGGCATGGTGGTACTTACGGAAGCGGGCACAACGATGCTTGAAATGGTACGCATGATCCCCGATAATATTGAAGCTACTTTTTTTACAGTGAGTCCGTTGATGTCTTTGGAACTTGCAGAACATCCGTTGCTGACAGTGATTTTATTGGGAGGACAAATCGATAATTCCGCGCAAATAACGGTTGGTGAAAAACCAATAAGCGAACTCATGCAAATCAGGGCCGACCTGTGTTTTCTCGGAGTGAATGGTTTAAATTCAAAAGCCGGCCTTACTGAAGTGGATTGGAAAGTAGCACAGGTAAAAAAAACCATGGTCAACAGCGCCTCAAAACTCGCCGTGCTCAGTATTTCTGAAAAATTAAATTCAGAGCATAAGATGAAAGTATGCGATCTTCATTCCATAGATTATCTAATCACCGAACTCGATCCGGCTGATAAAGTATTGAATGGTTTTAGGAAAAACGTTCAGCTTTTGTAGAGTGCTGGAACACTATCATGTCAAAGACAACAGCCGTGACCTTCTCAAACCGGATCACTCACTTTTATTTACTTATTTTGCATTTCTCATTTCCTGTTAAGTACATCAGGAAAGATAAATATGATTAAATGAAGGTTTTTAAATTTGGCGGCACAAGTACCAACAGCTATGAAAGAGTAAAAAACCTGGCTCACATTCTTAACTTTCATAAAGATGAAAAAATTCTCATTGTAATTTCTGCAATGGGAAAGATGACAAACGGCCTGGAAAAAGTAGTAGATGCTTTTTATGAACAACGAAATGAAGATGCTTTAGAGCTTTTTAAAAAAATAAAAGATTATCATCTCAATCAATTAAAATATTTCGTAACACTTCATTGGGAAAAAGCGACGAATCAGCTAAATGACTTTTTCACAGAAGTGGAATGGTTGCTGCATGACAAGCCAGTAAAGGATTACAACTATTATTATGATCAGATCGTTTGTGTGGGTGAATTGCTTTCTTCTACGCTGATCTCTTATTTCCTGGATGAAGAAAAACTGCCGAATCAATGGATTGATGTAAGAGATTTGATCAGAACCGATGACACATTCCGTGAAGGAAAAGTAGATTGGGGCGTTTCAGAAAAGTTTGTTTCTGAAAAATTACTTCCTCTATTTCAGCAAAATAATTTTGTCGTCACACAAGGATTTATCGGCAGTACGGATGAAAATGAAAGTACGACACTTGGACGCGAAGGGAGCGATTATACAGCCGCAATTTTTGCCGATTTATTAGAGGCAGAAAGCGTAACGATCTGGAAAGATGTAGATGGAGTGATGAATGCAGATCCAAAAGAATTTTCGGATGCGAAAACGATTGATGAATTAAGTTATAAAGAAGTGATTGAAATGGCTTATTACGGAGCAAAGGTTATTCATCCTAAAACCATCAAACCGCTGCAGAATAAAAACATTCCGTTATTTGTGCGTTCATTTTTGGATTTACGTTTACCCGGTACCGTTATCAGCAATAAGCAAAATCATCATTTACCTGTTATGATGATAACTAAGCAAAACCAGGCACTGATTACTTTACAAACAATTGATTTTTCATTTGCGGAAGCAAAGCCGGTAAATTTGCTGCATGAAATATTGGACGAGTTAAGGATCAAGCCAAACCTTACACAAAATGGTGCGATAACACTAATGATCTGTATAGACGATGTTGCTGAAAAAACTGAGAAACTGGCGATTCTTGCTTCTTCTTTTTTTAATGTAAATATTCAAAAAGGATTAATGCTTCTTACACTGCGGCATTATACAAAGGAGTATCTTAAAATGAATGAAGCAAACCATGAAATTATTATAGAACAAAGAACTTCCGACACCATTCAACAGTTGATGAAATTAACATAAATAGAAAATAGCCTTATTTGTTTCCCAGCTGCCGAAAAAATTCGTTATGTTTTCAATTTCATTTTTAATATTGCTAAAGAAAGGATTCTATATGGGGGTTTTTAGCTGAAGTTTATATTTAAAATTAAGAAAGTCCTGTTGCTTATAAAGAGTTTTTCTGATTTTTGAAATTAATTCTCATGAAAGAGAAAATTAACATAGAACGGCCGCAGAAGCGCTTTTCCCCGGTTAAATCTATTTTAATAGGGGCAGTTATCGGTTTAATAATTATTTCACTGTTTGTATTTGAGGTTGACAAGCCTAAACAAGAATGGGGAAAGCTTTGGAGAGTGAGACCTTTGATCGTTGAACCAGTGGCAGGCGCATTCGGCGGTTTATTTTTTCATTTTATGAACTACATGGGTTCAAAACGCGCTGTTAATAAAACAATGGCTGTTGTGTTAGGGATCGTTGTATTTATTATGGTGCTTTGGCTTGGAATTGTTTTCGGACTTCATGGAACAATGTGGAATTAAGTTACGACCTGATTTCTTTATCGACTGAAATTTTTTATGGCTCAAAACGATACTTTAATTTCCTTTGGTTCTTAATGCCGACTGCTGTTGAAACATCCGCTTCAACAAATGCTGGCACTTCACAAAATATTTCCTTTATTCAATCTCCCAACGGCATTACTTTTACATTGCATTGCCTTCATATTGTGATATTCTCGTAAAATAGAAATAAGAAATTATCTTTTAAATTTTTTTGAATGAATAAAAATATTTGCTCAATAATGATTGTTGGTATAATTCTTAGTAGCTGTAATATGATGAACAGCGCTAATACCAACAATAATAGTATCATTTGTCAATCAAAGGAATTTTCTGTTTACAGAGATAGTGTGGTGCAGGATTCGTTTGTTGCAAAAGCGATTTCAAGAACTGAAATTGTATCCAATTATGTAAGCCCCGAGAATGAATTTAAAAGCCCTGAA
>Ga0207652_10000367_pt1 | contig 46853 bp, 51 predicted proteins | sample KBSC63BmetaG_FD_184334 | JGI IMG/M metagenome (GOLD analysis project Ga0207652, IMG submission 184334) | Corn rhizosphere microbial communities from Kellogg Biological Station, Michigan, USA - KBS C6-3B metaG (SPAdes) (version 2) | ecosystem: Host-associated > Plants > Roots > Rhizosphere ...
CACTAAGCGCTTCTAACGGAAGTTGCTTTTTATAAAATTGTAAGCGGGCAAAACGTACATCGCCAATAATTTTTTCTTTTAATAATTGTTTTACTTTATTGAAAAGTGGTTGTCCCCGGCGATAATGGGCCACCGAAACTTTCATGTTTTTTTCTGCCGCAACTTTAGCAATCATGTTTGCCGATTCAAAGTTTAAAGCCATTGGTTTTTCAATATAAATCGGCTTTCCGGCATTCATACCAGCTAACGCATATTCTTCGTGAAATGCAGGGGGAGTGGCGATATAGATTGCATTCACTTCAGCGTCATTGATTAAATCATTTGCATCCTGGTACCATTTTGGAACGCCATGTCTTTTCGCATAATCTTTTGCTTTTTCCCCGTCACGACGCATTACAGCCACAAGCCTGGAATTATTTACTTTATTAAATGCAGGTCCACTTTTTATTTCTGTGACGTCTCCACAGCCAATCATTCCCCAACGAATTGTTTCCATTTTTTCTTTTTTTTCACCAAATTTCACGAATGTACACGAATTACGTATCCCAAAGATTTCACCGATTTTCAGTTTGCAAAGCAGCCAATAGAAAAAGAAATAAGAAAGAATTGTGATTTCTTTTTTAGTATTGAAACGAATATCAGAAAAGTTATTTTATTCAGAATAATTGCAATTGAATAATTTAATAATTAAACGCTATCTCGAATTCCCATTTGGAAACAAAACTTTATCATGCGCCTTATTGAATTCTGCCAGAATGTTACGGATAATTTCAGTGCGGATTGTAGCTGCTTTTCTTGGAGGAACCAGGTAAGTTACTGTCACTTCTACCCAGGTATTATCGTTGATTCGAAAACTAACATAAGGATATTCTTTGATCTCCATTTCATCTATTGGCGAATCTTTTACCAGTTCCCTTAATTCCATAATTCTGTCAGCCATTTCCGGCCCTAATTCTGCAGACGTTACCTTTTTGATCGTTTTTTCAACAAAATCCAAATCACTTTCGTAAGCCACATGAAAAGGAATTTCATTCCAGATAAATTTAAAATCCTCCCACGAATAATTAAAAACTGCTGATTGAAGTACCAGGCTGTTGGGAAAACGAATCAGTCTTCCACTGGGTAAATCGTTGGTGAGATAATCACCAGCAAATTCCCAAAGTGTTGTATCCACATATCCAATTTCAATCACATCGCCTTTGAAACTATTAATTTCTATCCGGTCGCCGATGCGGTAAGGTGTTCGGATAATGATATAAATCCATCCGATAAATGAGGAGATTGGAGTTTGTAGTGCGAACCCTAAAATCAGTGAAATCAGTCCTAATGAGAGTGCAGCAGCATACCAGTTTGCAAATAAAAATGAAACAATAAGAATAGCTACGGCGATAATACTTAGCAAGTTGGTTAGTTGAATTAAATTATACCGATTGTATTTGCCCTTTGATCTTTTTTGGATCTCCAGTTCAATGAGCTTGGTAGCAGATAAAATAACGACGGCAAAAAATATAGCAAGAGAAAGTTTTTGAAGTGTTACCCTGTATGTGCCTAAAAGATCAAAAACATGAAGGCGAAATAGAATGTATGCTGTGAGGGAAATTAATGCAACAGTAATATAACTGCCGAGCCAGATAAAAGAAGATTTCTTTTCTATTTTATCAGCCTTTTTGTCTATCTCGTCCTTTTGATTTTGATTGACTTCCATAAATTTTTGACAGGTGTTATGGAAAAATTACAAGAATAAAGCCAAAGAAGTGAAACGTTTTTATTGTACTCAACTATATGGATGACTGACCTTTCAAAATCAATTCATAAAAGTCGGTTCGTCTGTCTTTTAAATTTCTTACACTACCATAGGTGTGTAATTCATGCAAAAGAGAAAGATCAACGTCGGCAATCAACACCATTTCAGTGTTTGCAGTCGCTTCACTTTTTATTCCGTTGGATGGAAAAGCAAAATCACACGGAGTGAAAACAGCCGATTGTGAATATTGAATATCCATATTTTCTACTTTCGGAAGATTGCCAATGCAACCGGTAATTGCGACAAAACATTCATTTTCTATTGCACGCGCCTGCGCACAATAACGGACACGGTTATAGGCATTTTGTGTGTCGGTTAAAAATGGAACAAAGAGAATTTGCATTCCCTGGTCTGCAAGCAATCTTGGCAATTCCGGAAACTCCACATCATAACAAATGAGGATCCCTATTTTGCCGGCATCAGTTTCATAAACCTTCAAAGTTTCACCGCCACGAATTCCCCAAAATTTTGATTCATCAGGCGTAATATGGATCTTCTCATATTGATCAATATTTCCATTACGATGGCACAAATAACCCACATTTTTCAACACGTTTCCTTCAATGCTTGGCACACTTCCGGTGATAATATTTACATTGTATTTGATGGCAAGCTCCCGAAAACGTTTTCTGAAATCAGGGGTATATTTTGCCAGCGAACGCATCGCTTCGGCTTCAGACATTTCATTAAATTCTGCGAGCAAAGGGCCATTAAAAAGTTCAGGCAATAAAGCGAAATCACTTTTGTATGCAGAAATAGAATCTATAAAAAATTCTACCTGTGTAAACATTTCATCCATATTTCTATAAGGCCGCATTTGCCATTGAATTAATCCCAAACGCACGTATGTTTTTGCGTTGAATAATCCTTTCGCTTCGCTGGTATAATATACATTATCCCATTGCAACAACGTCGCAAATTCTTTGCTTTGCGCGTCTTCAGGCATGTAATTTTTCAACACTTTTTTTACATGAAAATCGTTGGCGAGTTGAAACGAAAGTACCGGATCATAAATTTCTTTGCGCTTTACTTTTTGAATAAATTCTTTCGGCGAAAGTGTGTCAGCATATTTATGATACTCAGGAATACGGCCGCCAAAAATGATTGCACGTAAATTCAAATGTTCACACAAGTCTTTTCGTGCATCGTACAAACGCCTTCCCAGCCGCAATCCACGGTAATCCGGATGAATAAAAATTTCAATTCCATAAAGCACATCTCCGTTTTCAGGATCGTGAGTACTGAAGGTATAATTGCCGGTAATTTGTTTGTAAGTATGCGTGTCACCAAACCGGTTATAATTTACAATAATAGAAAGCGCACAGCCGACAACAATGCCATCCACTTTGATCACAATCTGTCCTTCCGGGAATTTATCTATCAGTTTTTTTATCGTCTCCAAACTCCAGTAGTTGCCATTCCAGCGCGGATATGCGGCTTTCATCGCTACCAGCAATTCCTGGAAATCTTCATATTTTAATGTTCCTATTTCGATTTGTTTCATGCTAAATATTTAAAAGGTTTCAAGATTACCAGCTTTAAAGCCGGTAACCTTGAAACCATAAGATTTTGTTCATAATTAATGCCAAAAATAAATTTTACAAACAACGCAGCTTTAGCGTAAAATTCAATTATTGATTCTCCGGATTGGTAATTACCACAGGTGAACCGCTTTTGTTTTCCTCGTTATTGGCAAGCGTTTTCATAAAAGGTTTTAAGAAGTCGATAGGAATCGGGAAAATGGTAGTTGAGTTATTTTCAGTAGCAATTTCACGGAGGGTTTGCAGATACCGCAAAGTCAATGCGCTTGGTTGTTCGCTTAATATTTTTGCCGCATCACTCAGCCTTTGTGACGCCTGGAATTCACCTTCTGCAGAAATCACTTTCGCTCTTCTTTCTCTTTCTGCTTCTGCTTGTTTGGCCATTGCGCGCTGCATTTCCTGTGGCAGATCAATTTGTTTTACTTCTACATGCGTCACTTTTACACCCCACGGTTCTGTTTGTAAATCGATGATCTGTTGCAATTTTATATTGATCTTTTCTCTTTGAGAAAGGAGCTCATCCAGTTCTGATTGTCCTAAAACACTTCTTAAAGTGGTTTGTGAAAGTTGGGAAGTACCTACCAGGTAATTTTCAATTTCTATGATTGCTTTTTGCGGATCAATAACACGAAAATAAATAACAGCATTTACTTTTATAGAAACGTTGTCTTGAGTAATTACATCCTGCGGTGGAACGTCCATTACGACCGTACGCAAACTTACTTTTACCATTTTATCGATGATTGGAATCAGAAGAATCAGTCCCGGCCCTTTCACGCCGCCATCCAGCACTCTTCCCAAGCGAAAAATAACGCCTCTTTCATATTCGCGGAGAATACGGATAGAACTGGCAAGAATATACAGGACAAAAATGACGATAATAATAATTGGAAGTCCGATAGGAAATTGTTGCATGTTTTAGTTTTTTTTAGATTGAATAATTGGTTGGTTAAATGCTTGAGATCTTCTCAGCGGGCTGAACGTATAAAGTAAGTTCTTTTACTTCTTTTACAATCACTTTTTCATTGCTATTTATTTTTTCCGAAAGGGAAGCAGCGCTCCAGATTTCACCCATTAAAGTAACCTGGCCGCGTGGATCAAGCGGTGTAAGCGTTAGAGCTGTTTGCCCGATCATGGCATTTTCTCCGGATACCGGTTTTGCCCTTTGTGCTCTCAATCCCATGGTTATGATAAAAAGAAAAAACAAAACAGAAAAAGCAGTTACAGAAAAAATTACAGACCACGATAAAGAAACGAAATTTTCAACAGGACTGGTTCGGAATAAGATCATGGAACCAAGCAAAACAGAAAGCGTTCCACCAATGGCCAACATGCCATGACTGATGACCTTTATTTCCAGTAAAAAAAGAATAATTCCAAAAATGATCAGCGCTAAGCCGGCATAGTTTACCGGCATTGAACTCATGGAATAAAAAGCAAGGATCAGGCAAATGACGCCAATGATTCCCGGGAAAATAGCACCAGGACTAAATAACTCAAAAAGAAGCCCATAAAATCCAAGCATCATGATGATGTAAGCAATATTGGGATCACTGATCCTGCTCAAAACTTTTTGAAAAAATCCCATTTCCAGCGTTTCAACAGTCGCATTTTTGGTATGTAATATTTTTGAACCATTTCCTAATTGAATCTGTTTACCATCCACCTGGGTCAATAAATCTTTTTCCGTAACAGCGATTAAATTGATCACATTTTTTTCCAAAGCCTCCTGCTCTGTAATGGCTACACTGGTTCTCACTGCATCTTCTGCCCATTGCACATTGCGGCTTCTTTTTTCGGCTATTGTTCTGATAAAAGCTGCGGCATCATTTACTATTTTTTCATTTAGTACTGCGTCTGATTTGCCCTGCATATCTACCGGATGAGCAGCGCCAATATTGGTTCCCGGAGCCATGGCGGCAATATTTGCAGAAAGCGTAATAAACACGCCTGCAGAGCCTGCATGTGCGCCGGTAGGGGAGACGTAAACAATGACCGGCACCGACGATTGCATGATATTCGTAACAATGTCGCGGGTAGAAGTTAATAAGCCACCGGGAGTATTCAAATTAATAACAAGGCATTCTGCATTTTCTTTTTGGGCTTTTTCGATTCCAAGCTGAATAAATTCTGCTGTAGAAGGGTTAATTCCTTCATTCACATTTATAGAAATTACTTTTTGAGCAAATGAAAAAGAAGGAAGCAGTAGTATGGCTGCTACAAAGACCAAAAACGGTTTTACAAACAGTTGATTTGCGGATATTTTTGTAAGCTTTGGCTGCATACGTGTAATATACGCAAAGTGAGGTTACAAACAAAAAGAAGTTGTTGTTCAGTTATGAGTGCCAGTAAGGCAATAAATAAGGATGATTCTTTTTTTTTATTTTGATAATCGGACAAAAACTGTGCATCAGCGAGTGAACGCGGATGATTCCTGTCGCCAACTTTAAAATTGTTAGCGAAAAAAAACCGGTTTAAAATTTAAAATCTTTAAACCGGTTTTATGAAAAAAGTGGAAATATTATTTACAGCGATTCATAAATTTTAATCTTATTATACAAAGTCTTACGGTCAATTTTCAAGATTTCTGCTGCTTTGGTTTTATTAAAATTTACTTCTTTTAAAACACTCATAATCGTTTCGTATTCTGCTTTTGCGGCAGCATCTTTCAGGTCTACATCTTTATGTTGCGCATTGGCCGGCATTGATTGCATACTTGCGTTTCCGTTTGTATGCACTTCATGCAAAATGAGTGATTGAGTAATTTCCCATGGCAATACTTTAGAATTTATTTTTCCGTCAGGAGTCAGCAAGACAGCACGCCGTACTACATTCCTGAATTCTCTCAAATTCCCCGGCCATGAGTAATTCAAAAACATTTCCAATACATCTTCATCGTATCCTTCTATATTCTTCTGCAATTCTGCGTTTGTTCTATCGAGAAAAAATTGTGCGAAAAGGGGTATATCGCCTTTACGGTCCCTTAGTGCGGGAAGATTGATCGAAAATTCATTGAACCGGTGATAAAGGTCTTCACGAAATTTTCCACGTTGATACGCTTCCTGGAGGTTTTCATTGGAAGCCACAATGATCCTTACATCTACGTCCATTTCTTTGGTACCACCTACTCTTTTATATTTTCTTTCCTGGATCACGCGGAGCAAAGAAGCCTGTACATCTTTCGGCAAATTAGAAACCTCATCCAGAAATAAAGTGCCGCCATTTGCCATTTCAAAATGTCCTTCTTTATCGGTTACGGCGCCCGTAAAAGCGCCTTTTACATGGCCAAATAGTTCACTGCCTGACAGTTCTTTTGAAAGTGTACCACAATCCATAGCAACGAAAGGGCGGCCTTTACGGTTACTTGCCTCATGAATTGTTTTTGCAATCACTTCCTTTCCTGTACCACTTTCACCATATAGAATGACACTATAATTCGTAGGCGCGACAATCTCTATCTGGCGGTATATTTTTGCAGTTTCACCATCCTGGCCAATCAGGTATTCGTTATTCAACGATAATTCATAAATTCTTTTTTTCTGTGTAGCGGGTGCCGGTTTCATTGCAGGTGCTGCTGTTTCAGTCACAGGATTGGCGACAGCTTTTTCTATTACATTAATCACTTCATCGGGAATCAGTGGTTTGGTAATGTAATCGAATGCGCCCATTTTGATCACATCCACTGCAGTTTTGATGTCGGAATAGCCGGTAATTATAATGACGATAGTCTTGGGCTTTGCTTCTTTGATTTTCATCAATACATCTTTTCCATCTTTATCGCCGAGCCGGTAATCGCACAATACAATGTCGAAATGAAATTCATTAAATTTTGCAAGTCCTTTTGCTCCGTTATGTGCAACTTCAGTCTCATAGCCTTTTTTATTTAAGAAGCGGCTGAGTAAAGCGCACATATCGAAATCATCATCAATAATTAGTATTTTTTTATTCATATGTTAGAAAGAAATTAAAAGCGTCCAAAGTTAACTTAAATCTTTGTTTTTTAACTCGGGAGCACCAACAGTTTTTTTTTCCGTCCTTACCCATTCAGCATATTCATTTGGTAATATATTTTCGCCATACAATTTAGCATAAACTTTTGTAAATTCAGCACCAAGGTATAAAATAATTGAACTATAATAAACCCAAACCATTAAAATAATTATCGAAGCTGCTGCCCCATATACCGACAAGAGATTGCTTTTGCTTAAATAAAAGCTGATTCCCAACTTGCCCAACGTAAAAAAAACCGCTGTAAAAAAGCCACCGAATAATACGTCTCTCCAACGGATCTTCGCGTCAGGCAATATTTTAAAGATCAAACTGAAGAAAAAAGCAGCAACGATAAAAGAAAGAATTGCATCTGAAATCTTGATAAAATACAAACTGTAATTGGCAATAAATCTGGCGATAAATTTTCCAAAAGCAGAAACTACAGCGTTCAATAAAAGAGATACGATCATAATGATGCCAATGCTCACAATCAACGAAAATGAGATCAAACGTGTAAGAATCAACTTCCACCATACTTTATGACGTTTGATGCGCAGTCCCCAGATTTTATTGATCGAATCCTGTATTTCTCCAAAAATGCTGGTAGCGCCGATAAACAAAATAACAATGCTGATAACGGTGGCAAAAAAGTTATTTCCACTGAGGTGAATATTTTTAATAATGTCTTGTATTTGTATCGCAGCGCTGCTTCCCACCAGCTTGTTCAATTGTTCATATACACGTCCTTGCATCGCTTCATGGCCAAAAAGAAAACCAAATATTGTGGTAACAACAACTAGCAGCGGAGCGATTGAAAAAACAGTATAATAAGCAAGAGAAGCGCTGTACTTTACAATGTTATCAGCCGAAAATTCTTTAAATACGTCTTTAATTATTAAAGATATTTTTGAAAATTTTTTTTTAAAATACATTCAAACGAAGTTAATGGAAAAGAATTTTAAATGCCTTTTTCTGAACTTTTAGGAATTTTATTCAAGTAAAATTAAGAGAATACCTAGAGAACAGTTTCGTAAAAATATTTTTTTAACAACCTCATTTTTCGACATCTTTAATAAATTATTTTTAAAAGAAATGATGCTAAAATGTTAAATTAATGCTCATTTCGTAGAGGGATTTCCCCAAGCATATTGAGTAATACTATTTATAAATCATTCATTATATAGTATCTTATACGATTTGTACACTTTTTTCGTAAAAAAATAATTTGGCAAAGTTTTGAATGATACAAATACAGTAATCATATTTTTCAAATTTAAAACCTTTAAAAAATGAGAAGTCTCTTATACATCATCGCGGTAATTCTGATAATTATCTGGGTGATTTCCTTTTTAGTTTATCATGTATCCGGTGGTCTGATCCATATTCTGTTGGTAATTGCTGTTATCGCAATTATTTTAGGTGTCATTCGAAGAGCATGAGGATTAAAAACAGGAATCCCCAATATTTGTTGATTTACTGTCAGTGAAATATCTCACATTATTTTTTAATCTTAAATCATAAAACAAAATGGGAAATCTATTGTATGTTATCGCAGTGATCCTGGTTATAGGTTGGCTGCTCGGACTGTTTGTATGGAATGCAGGCGGTCTCATTTATATTTTATTGGTAATCGCAGTGATCCTGGTTTTATTAAGAATCATCAGGGGTGCTGCTTAATATTTAAAACAAAAACTTTTATTATGGAAGACTGGAAATTAAAATTAAACGGAAACTGGAATGAAGTCAAAGGAAAAATGAAACAGGCTTATGGTGACCTTACAGATGACGATTTAAAACACGAAGAAGGAAAAGATGATGAATTAGTAGGCCGTTTGCAACAAAAACTAGGAAAAACAAAAGATCAGGTCATTAGCTGGATTCAAAGTCTTTGATTTATTCTAATTTATAACTTCAAACTAAAACCTCATTCATTTTTGTATGAGGTTTTTTATCAGTAATTAACATCATAAATGAAACTCTATGACCGCTGGCCACTTTATGTGAAATTGGGATTTCAGTTCCTGGTCATTTTTTTTATTTGCTATTTCATTTATGTTTCCCAAAATATTCTGATACCCTTCGCATTTGCAGTTTTGCTGTCTATGCTTCTTTTGCCCATTGTTGTTTTCTTAGAATCAAAAAAGACCGGAAGGGTTTTTTCCATTGCGATTGCCTTGTTATGCGCTACAGGTTTTGTTGCCTTTATTATTTATTTGCTTAGCAACCAGATTTCAGTTTTTGTCAACGACGTGCCTTCAATCAAGCAACATTTGAATGAGCATTTTATTGCCGTTCAAAATTGGATTAAAGACCGGTTGCATATTTCAGTGAGCGAGCAGAACCAATATCTCGCTCAACAGGCAGATAAATTAAAAGCTACAGGAACAGGCTATATCCGCAGCACATTTTTTTCTATATCAGAAGCATTAATGCTTTTGATACTGATGCCTATTTATTCGTTCCTGCTATTGTATTACCGAATTCATATCCGCAATTTTTTATTTGCAATTTTCAAAAAAGAATTAAAAGAAGATGTTCAAAATGTAATTATCAAATCAAGGGTGATGATCCGGAATTACATGGTCGGCATCGTAATTGAAATGTCCATTGTAGCTCTTGCGAATTCTGTCGGACTTCTAATATTAGGAATAAAATACGCGATTTTCTTTGGTGTGTTATCAGCAGTGTTGAATATTATCCCTTACCTGGGAATGTTTACCGCTACTCTTTTTACCGTTGTCGTTACCTTAACTACTTCTGCACATACCAGCGATGTCATTTGGATAGTGGTAATTTTTTATGGAATTCATATGATTGATGTAAATATTCTGATGCCCAACATTGTTTCTTCCAGGCTTCGGATAAATGTGTTAATTTCTGTGTTGGGCGTTGTGATCGGAGGAGCGCTTACGGGCATTTCAGGATTATTTTTATCTGTGCCAGCCATTGCATTCATCAAAATACTTTGTGATCAGATCGATAGTTTGAAACCATGGGGAATGCTGATGGGTGCTGATACTTCCGGCTTCCAAGAGAACCGGATTTATAAAAAATTACACCAACTTTCAAAATTAAGATCGGCGCAAAAAACAGATTGAGTGGAACATCATTTTTTAAAAAGTGATCGTAAAAGTGGTGCCTTTCCCAAATTCGCTTTCAGCGGTGATATTTCCTTTATGTCCTAAAATAATATTTTGTGAATTGGCAAGTCCAAGGCCGTTTCCTTTTTGTTTTGTGGTAAAATAGGGTTCAAATAAACGGTCTAATTCCGATTTCGTCATTCCTTTGCCATTGTCTGAAATTCTTACCAGGCAATGTCCATCGTGGTTTTCACTACTAATTTTTAAAACTCCATCTTCGTTCATCGCCTCTACGGCATTCACGATAATATTCAAAAATGCAATTTTGATCTTTTCGATATCGACTGAAACAGGACAAAGATTCGTATCATACTTTTTGATCACTTTTATATGGTTCAGTTCAATTCTATCGTGTGCCAGTTCAATTGCTGCATCCAGTATTTGATTGATAGAAGCATCAACAAAAGTAAGTTCAGTTACACGCGTTGAGTTCAATAGATCACTCACCAGTTGATTGATTCTTTCAGAGTTTCTGCTGATCATGGAGAAAAGCATGCCTGTGCTGTCATTATCTTCCAATTCAGATCTTAATTGTTCCGTTGCGAGGTTTATATTCGTTAATGGATTTCTTACCTCATGAGCAATAACGCGCGCAATTCTTCCGGTTACTACATATTTTTCCAGTCTTCTCAGCTCAATTAATTCTGTGTTCAGCTTAGAAAGTTGTTTAACCCTTTCCTGTAGCTCGCGCTCATATTCTTCTGCTTTTTTAGAAGCAAGTTGCTTCTCTTTGTTTTCTTTATTATAAACCACCAATGAATAAATGGTCAGTAAAACAGCAACAATCAGTGAAAGAATATTGAGCGCCTGTATCAAGCCGGAATATTCAGTGACTTTTTCCGATCTTTCATTCCAGAGGTTACTTTCATCATTTTTCATTTTAGTGATTTCTTCCTGAATCACTTTAGTTTTCAACGCTCCCTGCTTTTCACCTTTCAAAATGTCAGGAGTTATTTTACCGGCTGAAAAAAAATTGTAGAGAACATTTTGAATCAATAAATATTTTTCATCGATCAGGTTGTGAAGTGTATCCAGGTTCTTTTGTTGACCACGGTTATCTTTTGTCAGTATTTTTAATTTTACGAAAGTGCTGTCGGTATTGCGGATGCTTTCGTCATAATCTGCAAGTAAACTTTTATCCTGGCTAATAAGATATCCCCTAAATGCAGATTCACCTTTTGCAATAAAAGCAACAATATTATCAAGATTGTGAATTACTTCATTCGTATGATTCATCCAATAATCCTGGCTAACAACTTTTCTGGTAGAAATAAATGTGAGCACATAAGAAAGAAACAACAGGAAGAATGCGGCAAGAAAACCAATCCTTGTGCGGGTGGCTATTTTATCAAAAATATTTTTTACCATCATGGAAATTACACAAAATACATCTCTTAAAATTATTTCCTGGTTGCTTTGCTGACGAGCCAGATAATTATTATCAGTACGATAACAATTCCAATAACACCAACCCAAACACCTGCTTTAAAAATGCCGCCTATAACACTGCAACTGCTTAATAGCAGGACGAGGAGGAAAAAAGGAAGGAGCTTTATTAGCTTATTTCTGTTCATAACGAGATTTTATGTTTATAAATTATATTTTTTCTTCTGAGTTATTGATATCCTGATTTGTCGTTTGCTTTTCTTTTTTTGCGTTATAAAAGTTTTTTATCTCTTCCAGTTGTTCATCAGATAGCTCCTCCACATTGATCATTTTGTCACTCACATCGCTCTTTTCTATCAATGCGTCCAGTTTGACCTGCAAGGCGGTCATGTCTTTATTTTCGGTATGCTGGATTACAAAAACCATTAAAAAAGTAATGATGCTGCTTGTGGTATTCATTACCAGTTGCCACGTATCCGAAAACTTAAAAACCGGCCCGGTAACTGCCCACAGAATGACAATAGTAATGGCAGTAATAAAAGCAACCACTCCTCCTGTTACTTTCGTAACTCCTTCTGAAAAATTATTGAAGAATTTAGAAAATTTGCCTTTTTTGTTTTTTCCGGGTTTCACTTTCGATTTTATATTTTCACTTTTCACTTGCTTAAAATTTTAAAACAAAACCTCACGAATGCGGTACCAAAATATAATGCCAGAAAAGTATCTAACGAATGAAAAATCTGATTTTCCCGGTTAATTTTTAAAATAATTGTTTTTTGTGAAAAAATAGATTTTGTATACCATAGTTTAAAAAGCTCTTAATTGTGTAGGTACTAATTAGCGACACAACCCCGTTTTATTTTTACATTTTTTATTTATTCCGTAATGTTTTTTTCACCTCGTCAATATTTTCCTGGATGTTGTCTTGTTCCTTTTCAAGTAAGTCTTTTTCTTCTTCTAAAGAATGGATCTGATTTTCTTTTTCTTTTTTGGTGATGCTTGATAGATGCGCATAGAACTTTTGCATAACTTCCAATTCTTCATCTGTCAGCTCTTCAACGCTTATCAATTTATTGCTCGCCTGGCTGGCAGCGATCAATTCGTTTAGTTTGAGTTGCAGGGCAATCGTGTCTTTATTTTGAGAATGCTGAATTACAAAAACCATTAGAAAGGTGACAATGGTAGTTCCTGTATTAATGACCAGCTGCCAGGTATCCGAAAATTTAAAAAACGGGCCAGTGACTGCCCAAATAATCACAATGGCAATTGCAACGATAAACGCGTAAACGCCACCGGTCGCTTTGGTTATAACCGCCGAAAAACGATTGAAGAATTGAGAAAGTTTATTTTTCCTGGTATTCTTTCCTGCCTTTTCTGCAGATGTTTGATGGTTCTGATTCACGATGAAAATTTTTAAAAGATAAACAGATAATTTATTGACTTTGTTGATTTTCAATATATTAAAATATTATGCCAGAGAAAAAAGAGTTTTTTGGAAATCAATAAATGCACTTTGTTGTATTTTTTGAGGTAAAGCAGTAAGATTTCTTAAAAATTCTTCCTCATAATGGGCAATATTTTACTCAAAATGTTTAAAAAAAACGTGTTGTTTCAAAAGGTTGTTTTTTGCTAAAACACGTGTAAATAAAGGATTTCAGGGATTCGGGAGGATCATTTTTTTTCTTGGCAATGTATTTTATCTTTACGATGGTTAAACAACATTTATAAAACTTAAAATTTAAAATTATGGGCGCAGGAAAAGTTTTCGCAAGCGTATTAGCAGGTGCCGCAGCAGGCGCTGTATTAGGCATTTTATTCGCACCCGATAAGGGTACAGAAACCCGCAGGAAAATTGCCGAAAAGGGTTCTGATATTGCCGGAAGTGTAAAAGACACATATCATGATATTTCAGATACTGTTTCTGAAAAATATGATGCCGCAAAACAAAAATTATCAAGCCTGGTGTCTGAAGGAACAGATATGGGAAAAGACATGGTAAACCAGGCAAAAGAAAAAGCAAATGCTATGAAAAATGACGTGAGAAATCCAAATCCCGTTAATTCATAAAATTTGTCAGCTGTTTTAAAGGCAATGTCCGGTGATAAAATAAATAACATGGAAAATAACCCTACCAGTGTGGAAGTATTATTTAATAAACTGAAGGATTATATAGAAACGACAATTGATTTATATAAATTAAAAGGTATCAATAAAGTTTCGGGGCTTTTATCCACTATAATCGTTTCTGTAATATTAATACTGCTGCTGTTTTTGATGCTTGTATGCATCACGATAGGTCTGGCATTATTAATAGGAATGTGGTTGGGACACGCGTTCTGGGGTTTTTTTATCATGGCAGCCATTTATATTATCATCGGACTTGTTATGTACAAATCGAAGAATAAATTATTAAAAGAGCCTATTAGTAATACGCTCATCAAAGAATTAGTAGATTAAATCTTCTGGAAATGAATAATGAAGAAATAGCAGAGGAAAAGCTGGAAATCATTGCAAATACGTCGGATCTTTCTACAGCCATTAAACGGCTGGAGAGGCGAAGAAATTTTTTGGGTGAAGATCTGAAAGATCATTTTCACATCGTGCTTGAAGAATTAAAGCCAACCAATATTTTAAAAAATACCTTGCACGAGGTCCAGGAATCTACTACTCTTAAACACAATCTTTTAAAAGTAGCGATAGGTCTTGGAGCCGGTTATTTTTCACGCAAAATGGTTGTTGGAAAGTCTGCCGGCATCGTAAAAAAAGCATTGGGAACAGCGTTGCAATATGGCATTACCAATTTTATTGCTAAAAAAGATGATTCAAACGAAGATCAGTTGGATTATCCAACAAAAAAGAAATCTCTACTGAGACGGATTTTATCCATTTAAGTTTCTGCCAAAACACTAAATCAAGTTATTTATTTGCTTGCTGATATTAATATCACATTGCTGCATTCGTCCTTAAAACACAATCCAATGTGTTTTAAAACTGCCGTTAGAGTATTCTAAAGTGGGAGCAGGAAATTTAAAAGAATTGAGTACAAACAGCAAAACTTTTATCCCTTTTTTATTGGTCCTGATCTTCGTGAAGTCCACATCCGGAGAGAGATACCACTGCCGGTATCGCCTGATATCGCTGCGGTTGAAAATAACATTTCCCTCATTATCATAACCGATATTTTTTGTGCCGCCAAACATTCCTTCTGCACCATAGCCAACAGAAATGCTAAGCCAGCGCGGTAATTTTGTTTCCGGAAAAAATGATTGAATGTTTGCACTCGCCCAATAAGTTTGGCCGTTATAATCCTTAATAAATCTTTCGATTTCGGTATTGCCATAAAGCTGGTCCGCTCTTTTATCTAAATCTGGCTCACCATAATTCTTCCGGTGAAATGAAAACTTCAATTTAATTTTTTGTTCATTCCACGAAAGCTCCTGTGAAATAAAAGTGGCGGAGCCGATAATATTTGCAGTAAAATCTCCGGGGCTGAAACCATACTGAGAAGAAAATCCATCCAGAATTTCAATGATTGATTGATAGGCGACTCCACTCAATCCCCCAATCCAGATACTTTTTTTTCGCGACAATCCTGCCCATCGCCACGCTTCCATTGAGGCCCTGCTTTCGGTATAAGCGCTGTAGATGTGGCCCACTTTATCCATCTGTTGCCATTCAGCATCATCATTAAAAAAATGAAAAGACGAACGCGGATATTTTGCATACCAGATCGCGTTTAACCCAATAAGCGTTCCGCCGTAACCCACAATATTAGCAGCTGTTACCAATCTCACTCTTTTTTTATTGTAAGGATAAATTTTAAAAGTATCAATAGCCGGCGCGCTATTTGAAAAGCTAAAAACAGATTTATTAAAAGAAATATCCCCTTTGAAAGTATCTTTTGAAAATGTTTTTGAAGGAACAATAAAACCGAAAAAAACAAGAGAAAGAAAAACAGTGATTCCTGCCCGACTTCCGTCCAGATGACATTTTTGGAGCAAGGCCCGGTCAGGGGGGTGTTTGTTTGCTGATAAAAACATCGCGCAAAAATAAGATGATTGGTTTTTAGAAAATTGAAAATAAATCAAAAAGAATATCTTTAAATTGTAAAAAAAAAAATGTCATGGATACAAAAACAGAAAATAAGATAAATGGATGGCTTCATGGTAATTATGATGAAGAAACGAAAAGCCAGATCCAGCAATTACAAAAAGATGATGCTACACAATTAGAAGATGCATTTTACAAAGATCTGGAGTTTGGAACCGGCGGTCTTCGTGGAATTATGGGCGTTGGAACAAACAGGATGAATAAATATACCATCGGCATGGCCACCCAAGGATATGCGAATTATTTAAAAAAATCTTTCCCGGAAGTAAAGGTGGCGATTGCGCATGATGTAAGAAATAACAGCCGTCAGTTTGCTGAAATTGCCGCTGAAATTTTTGCGGCAAACGAAATAAAAGTTTATTTGTTTGATGACATAAGACCTACGCCTGAACTGAGTTTCACGATTCGCACTTTGCAGTGCCAGGGCGGCGTTGTCATTACTGCATCACACAATCCGAAAGAATATAATGGCTACAAAGCCTATTGGAAAGACGGCGGCCAGTTGGTACCGCCTCATGATAAAAATGTGATCGATGAAGTAGAAAAGATCAAAAGCCTGGATGATGTAAAATGGAATGGCAAGCCTGAAAATATTACGTTGATTGGAAGAGATATGGATGAGAAATACATCCAAATGGTAAAAGGGTTGAGTATCAATCCGGATGCTTGTATCAAAGAGCACGATCTTAAAATTGTTTATACTCCTATTCATGGAACCGGGATCATGCTTGTGCCAAAAGCCCTTGCTGCTTATGGTTTTGACAATGTTCATATTGTTGAAGAACAGGCAACTCCCAATGGAAATTTTCCAACAGTATTTTATCCCAATCCGGAAGAAAAAGAAACGATGAGCATTGGCTTGAAAAAAGCAAAAGAACTGGATGCGGACATTTTATTGGGAACCGATCCTGATGCCGACAGGGTAGGGATAGGCGTAAAAGACAATCATGGAGAATGGGTTTTATTGAATGGAAACCAGACTGCTATGATGGTGTTTAATTACATAATTGAAGCCAGGAAAAACAAAGGAATAGCACAGCCGAATGACATGGTGATCAAGACAATTGTTACAACTGATTTGATTGATAAAATTGCTGCAAAAAATGATATAGCCTGTTATAACACACTTACCGGTTTTAAATGGATTGCAGAGTTGATCAGGGAAAAAGAAGGAAAGGAAAATTATGTAGTAGGTGGTGAGGAAAGTTTTGGTTTAATGATTGGCGATAAAGTGCGTGATAAAGATGCGGTGAGCGCTGTTGCTATGATTTGTGAAATGGCAGCAGTAGAAAAAGAAAAAGGTAAAACACTTTTTGAAAAATTGATGGACCTCTATGTTGAGTATGGATTTTACTATGAAAAGCTAATTTCTCTTACCAAAAAAGGAATGAATGGTTCGAAAGAAATTGCGGATATGATGCAGGGCTACCGCGATAATCCACCAAAGGAAATTGCAGGAAGTAAAGTGGTTGAATTGTTGGATTACCAATTGCAAACAAATAAAAATTTATCAACAGGAGAAACAACAAAAATTGATCTTCCGAAAAGCAATGTATTACAATTCCTTACCGAAGACGGAAGTAAAATTTCTGCTCGTCCGAGTGGAACAGAGCCAAAAATAAAATTTTATTTCAGTGTGAATATGCCTTTGAAAAGTGTGGCTGATTTTGATAACACAAAAAAACTTCTGGATGAAAAAATTGATCGCATCATTTCTTCAATGAATCTTAAATGATCTTCAGAAGTTTTAGCAGAAAAAAGTCTAAATAAAAAAATGATCCCGAATTGCTTTGGGATCATTTTTTTTCTTTATTAAATTATGCAAAGAAGGGCGTTACAATCGCGGTAACATGGTCTTTGCTCAGCGGTTCATCAAATGCTTCTGATGCAGCAGCAGCTGAGATGTTCTGCCCACCGATGTTCGTAATCATTACTCCCGCCTGGGTTACATTTTCTTCACCGTTATAACTTGCCTGCACTGCTGAGGTCCCGATACCACTTTGATTCAAAGTGATCCATGGCTTTACATCAACTCCAGACGGAACTAATAAATTGGCCATCTTTCTCATTTCCCGGAGATGCGCTGCATGCCTTGCTTCTACTGAATGAATCTGCAGAGCGGCAGTCAGATAATCATTGTTTGAAATGAGATTTGGAGCCTGTCCTTTGTAGGCACGTACGCCGGTATCTTCAAAAGTTTGGGCTACGGCAAGCAATGTTCCATAGTCAGAAAACACATTTGGAAAAGTTCCTTTTGCGGTAAAATCAAAACTGGCTGCAGTAAAAGAAACAGGTGTGCCTCCTGCAGCGGTGATAGCGGTTTTTAGAAAATTTACATGCTCATTTTCGTGATCGCGGATAACAGTAAGTGAAGTCAATGCATCGCCGGTAGGAATAATTCCTGAAGCAACTGCTTTGATATAAAAGTTTGCTTCAAGATACTCAAGTGTAAGAGCAAAATTTAAAGTATCGAGAATGAGATCTGTGGGCGCTGTAGGTGAAGCGTAAGCTTTTTGAAACATTGATCCGAGAGCAAATGGTAAAGCTGCCAAAGCAATTTTGCCGGATGTTTTTGCAAAACTTTTCATCGCGTTTCTGCGTGTATCGAGCCTGTCGTAAATTTCAAGATCTGTTTTTTCTATTTCTGTAAGAATATTTTGTAAGTTCATAATAATAAGTTTTAACTGGTGGGTAAATTGCTTGCATTGATTTTTGTTTTTAGAAATGCACTGGCTATGGCCAATACATCGTCCGGCTTGCGTTCCATATCCAGGCCCATTGCATTTACAGCACTCATATCTGCAAATGAACCAGGGGTGATTGCATCACGTACCCACGCAGCATGCCGCGCTTCTACTGATACAATTTTTCCTGCAATGGTTAAGTAATCAGGATTTACGAGCAATTTGCCAGCTCCGTTGTAGGCTGATACGCCAAGATCTTCAAACGCTTTGGCAGTGCCGAGTACGCTGGTTCTGCTGGTAAAATCAATAGCGCTGAAATTAACTTCTAAAGCCTGTATCGCTTTCGAACCAAGAGCAGCTTTAAAAAATTCACGGTGCGCGATCTCATGATCCCTGATATCAGTCAGGTACGATTTTTCCATGTCGCTGATCTGGCTGTATGGCGAGGCAACTACCTGCATATAAAAAGCTGCTTCCAATTGTTCCAGGGCGTAGGCGTAATTTAAAACTCCAACGTCTCCGCTTCCAAGATCAACGCCGCCGTTGTTGTTTCCAAGATTCGTTTTTTTACAGGATGCCGCTACCACCACCAAGGCAGAGCCTGCGCCCATTACTCCAAGGAATTTTCGCCTAGAAAATGATTTCGCCATTCCTCCAATGAGGTCTGGCTGATTTTTTTTTGTTTCAATGTTTAACATGATGAAGAATTTAAAATAAAAATTTTTTTTGCTGAGTTTAACAACTCCGTATCATGTACGAGGAATTTTTATTTCTGGTTTTGATGAGCGAGAAAAAAAATTATTTGCAAAAAAGTCCGGCTTTACGCCGGCTGGAAGAACCGCCTAAACTTTTTTTTATTTGAATGTTTGGTTTTTGGTTGAATTTATTTCTATCAATTGCGCGCTTTTAAAAGGAACGGTTTTATTTTAGAAGATAAAATGAAGTATAACGGTAAACGGTAAACGAAAAACAATTTGTACGAAACAGCAAATGCTGTTCTTTCTTTGTTTACTGTAAGAATAAAAGTAATGATTACTTGTTCTGAAACCTGAAGTACTAGTTGCTTTTCAAAAAAAGGAATTGATATTATTTATGCTTTTGCTGCACGAAGCAAACACCATCAAAAAGAAAATCAGAAATATTTTTGAGAGAAGAAAATTACATTTTCGCAATTACAACCATCTCACTCATCGTTGGAGTAGGACTGCCACCGGCTTTTTCAAGTGTGATAGCAAAGGCGTCGGCCTTGCCAAAGGATTTCATCTTCTGAATATGATAGGTTCCTTTTTCTGTCCGAATCATTCCACCGTCAACCGGCTTTCCATCTACGATTGCCCATAGTTGGTATTGCTTGCCAGCAGGCGCTTGTGGCAAATTTGTAGGATTGATATAAACATCACCGGTATTCTTCATCCAGAAAATCTTTGCAACCGCATCCGGTGCTTTTGGAGTGCCTTTTAACAGTACCGGCTCAGCGTATTTGTTTGTTACAATCTCCATATCCTGGTTCATTGCCTGGTTCGATTTCTGTTGTTGTTCAATTGTTCGCTGAGCGGTTATCAATTCCTGTTTTGCATAGTGATATTTTTCGTAATAGCTGTAATTCACAATGATACTGCCAATGAGTAATATAAGGGCTGCAGCTGCAATCCATTTATAAAACATTGGAATTGCTGTTTTTTTATTGATCGAAATTACCGGCGCAGTTTTATTTTCCTCATTGGCGCCTTCAGCAAAAACGCGGCTGATTATTTTTTCTTTCGCTGAAGCAGGCGGCTCAATCGCGTTTACCTGCGCATATTCTTCAAGAGATATTTCAATATCTTCCAATTCCTGTTTCAATTCAGGAAATTGTTTTAGAGTTTCTTCTACTATTTGAGTTTCTTCCGGCGAAGAAATCCGCATAGCGTAAAGCTCAAGTAAACCGGATGATATGAATTCTTCTTTGTTCAATTTTAAGGTTGTAATATTTTTTTTAATTCTAAAATAGCGGTTCTCATTCTTGTTTTCACAGTACCCAGCGGGATGCCTAATTTTTGGGAAATCTCGTTTTGGGTAAAACCTTCAAAGTAAGCCAGGTCAATGATCTGCTTCTGATCTTCCTTCAGCGCGCTCAGTTGTTGTCTGAGTCCCAGCAAATCAAAGCGGTCATTTTCATTGACATGGTTACTGGCATTAGTTACGGCATTTTCATTGCTTTGGATTTTCATCTGCTGCTTATAACTTTTTCCCCTTGTTGTATCAATCGAGAGATTCCTGGCGATATTCACCATCCAGGTAAAAAGCCTTCCTTTGGATGCATTGTAACTTGAAAAATTATTCCAGATTTTTACAAATGCTTCCTGTAAAACATCTTCAGCAACCTGGTTATTATTTATTATTCTGTAAATAATACCATACAATGCTGCTGAGTAATTATCATACAAATACGCAAATGCAGATTCATCACCGCCTTTGAGTAAGGCAATCAATTCTTCTTCATTGTATTTAGTGGTATCTGGCAAAAAAATTATTGTAGGAACGTGATCATTCAGAAATAAAGATAGAATTATCACCATTCCTGCCAAAATAATTTTCGATGATATTTTAGAATAAAAACTTTTTGGGGCTCATAATTATTTTACATTTGAACGAAAAGAATTTTAAAAAATGCATCGATGAAATATTTTTTTTGAAAAGAACTTTTGTAAGAAAACAAGAAATGATGAAAGAAGAAAAATCAATGAAATGGAAAATATTATCTTCCGAATATTTGTGCAGGCATCCTTATTTTACGGCCCGGAAAGATAAATGTGAAACACCTGACGGAAAAATTATTGATGCATATTTTGTGGTAGAATTGCCCACAACGGTTTGTGCGGTGCCGGTCACTGCAGAAGGCAAAGTGTTGATGGTACGGCAATACAGGCATCCGATCCGTGAAGCAATTCTTGAAATCCCCGGCGGTTTTATTGATAAAAATGAGACCCCTGAGCAGGCTGTAAAAAGAGAATTAAAAGAAGAAACTGGTTATGAATTTACTTCTGTTACCCGTGTGGGAAAGATTGCTGCGAATCCAGGTGTGCTTGATAATTTTACTTATCTTTTTTTAGCCCAGGGCGGCGTTAAAACCAGCGTTCAGAAGCTGGATAAAAATGAAGAACTGGAAGTGGAAGAAATTTCTTTGGAAGAATTAAAAACGCTTTTTCTGAAAAATGAAATTGAACAATCATTGCATAACAATTGTATTTTTTATGCACTTAGAGAAATGGGAATGTTGTAATAAAATTGCAGTTACCATTTTTCGATTCAATTAAATTTCTACTTCTGCAATCACAAAAACACTTCCGCAAACAACAATTAAATCTTCAGTGGAAGCATTGTGTAGCGCGGCTTTAAGCGCTTTGTTCACATCCCGGTACGCGTCGCCTGTTAAGTGATACGCGTTTGCTTTTTCTTTAAGCGCTTCTTGTTCTAAAGCTCTTGGATTATGCGCTTTTGTAAAATAATAGGTTGCATTTGCAGGAAATTGAGACAATACTTTTTTTGGGTCTTTATCCTTTACCATTCCAAAAACAATATGAAGATTTTTGAATTTACTTTTATTGATCTGATTCAAAAGTTGTTTTATTCCATCTTCGTTATGCGCTACATCCAGCGCTACTGTTGGATGTTGCTGAATAATATCCCATCTTCCAAAAAGCCCGGTGAGTTTCTTTACATTTGATAAAGCGCTTTTTATTTTTTCTTCTTTTAAAGAAAAATAGTTTTTCAAAATCTCACCTGCTGCAAGAACGGTAAGAATATTTTTTTCCTGGTAAATGCCATTGAGGTCAAGTTGGTAATTTAATTTCTCTTTCGTTTTTTTATTTAAAACCTCAACGTGAAGAAATTTTACATCATAAACTGATGAAAGAATTTCAAATTCTTCTTTTGCAAAAATTATTTTTGAATTGGTTTCTTTTGCTTTTTTCTCAAAAACAATTTTAGTTTCTTCAACAGTTTCACCAATAACAACAGGAATATTTTGTTTAATGATTCCCGCTTTTTCAAAAGCAATTTTCGTCAAAGTATCGCCTAATATATCTGTATGATCAAAACTGATATTGGTAATAACAGATAATAAAGGAGTAATGACATTGGTGCTGTCTAACCTGCCACCAAGGCCGGTTTCAATGATCGCTACGTCTACTTTTTCTTCTGCAAAATAATCCAGTGCCATTGCAAAAGTGAGTTCAAAAAAGGACGGTTTTATTTCTTCGGAAATCTCTTTTGTTTTTTCTACAAAATCAATCACAAAGGATTCAGAAATCATACTGCCATTCAGTTTGATTCGTTCCCTGAAGTCTTTTAAATGAGGTGAAGTATATAAGCCCGTTTTAAAGTTATTCTCCTGGAAAACCGCTGCCAGCATGTGGCTCACAGAGCCTTTTCCATTAGTGCCGGCAACGTGAATTGTTTTTATTTTGGTTTGTGGATTTCCTAAAAAATCACATAATAACAAAGTGTTTTTCAAATCAGCCTTATAAGCCTTCACACCACTATGGCTAAACATCGGCAGTTTTGTGTAGAGATAATCTATGGATTGCTTGTAAGTCAAATTAGTGAATGTGAATTGTGAGTGGTGAATTATGACTTTGAACATTGAACATTCGCCGCAATTTACTTCAACACTCCTAAATTCCCTTACCGTTGTTTATTTTTGCAACCTATTTTTAAATTGATATGAAAAATTTAATTGAAGAATTAAAATGGCGTGGGCTTATTCATGATATAGTTCCGGGAACGGAAGAACAACTTCTGAAAGAACCAACTGCCGGCTATGTGGGTTTTGATCCAACTGCAGACAGCCTGCACATCGGAAGTTTGATCCCCATTATTGTGTTGGTTCACATGCAGAATTACGGTCACAAACCGGTGGCATTGGTGGGAGGGGCTACAGGAATGGTTGGCGATCCGTCAGGAAAAAGCGCTGAGAGAAATTTATTGAGCAAAGAAGTTCTGGCTAAAAATGTAGCCGCAGTAAAGCAACAATTATCACGATTTCTTGATTTCAATTCTGATAAAGCGAACGCCGCCGAAATGGTAAATAATTACGACTGGTTTCAGAACATTTCTTTTCTGGATTTTATCCGCGATACCGGCAAACACATTTCTGTAAACTACATGATGTCGAAGGATAGCGTAAAAAAACGCCTGGAGGGTGATAACGGAATGAGCTTTACAGAATTTACTTACCAGCTTGTTCAGGGATACGATTTTTACTGGTTGTATGAAAATAAAAATTGCAAATTTCAATTTGGTGGCAGCGATCAATGGGGAAATATCGTAACGGGAACAGAGCTCATTCGCAGAAAGACCGGTGGCGAAGCGTTTGCTTTTACCTGTCCTTTATTAACCAAATCTGATGGTAGTAAATTTGGCAAAAGTGAGAAAGGAAATATATGGCTGGACGCTACAAAAACTTCTCCTTATACTTTTTATCAGTTTTGGTTAAATACAGCCGACGCAGATGCAGAAAGATTTTTGAAAGTATTTACATTTTTATCTGAAAAAGAAATCAGCGATCTGGCGCAGCAATATAAGGGAAATGAGCATCAGCGCATACTTCAAAAGAAACTTGCAGAAGAGGTTACCACGTTTGTGCATTCAAAAAAAGATTATGAGTTTGCCGTAAAGGCTTCTTCTATTCTGTTTAATAATGATACCGCGGAAATCTTAAAAGAACTGAATGAAGAACAATTATTGCAAGTGATGGAAGGTGTGCCAACGGTAGAAATTGAAAAGGAAAAATTAAAGGGTTTGGATTTGATAAGCTTATTAGCTGAAACAAAAATTTTTCCCAGCAAAGGCGAAGCGAAGAAAATGGTCGGTGGAGGAGGTGTGTTTATTAATAAAGAAAAAGTAACTTCTCCGGATGAAAAAATAGATGAGGGACAGCTTTTGAATGATAAATATTTACTGATACAAAAAGGGAAGAAGAATTATTATTTGTTGAAAGTGATTTAAATGGAGCCGTATTGATTCCTGGGTTGCGCTTTATTTAACTTCAAAAAACGTTAAGTAATGGATTAACTTAAAATTCTTAATCCTAACAACTCTTGTGATTTGACTTGTTTTTAGAAAATAGCAATCCATCTTATTTGTTGTTTTGGTGGAAATAAAAAAATGGATCAGGATAATTTCTCAATGATCTGATCAGTATCACCCACTTCGCCCATCCGTGGGAAAATATATTTAAGGCTGCGGTCCTGAGCTTCAAGCACCGAATCGCTCATCGCATCTTTGGCAAAAGTAATGTTGTATCCCAGCTCACTGGCCTGCCTCGCAGTGCCTTCCACACCGATGCTCGTAGAAATTCCGGCAAGGACAATTCCGGTAATGTCTCTTTTCTTCAGTTCTTCATCAAGTGGCGTTTCATAAAATGCGCCCCATGTGTGTTTCGTTATAAAAATATCGCCTGCCTCTGTTTTTATTTCCGGAATAATATCCAGTGAATCTCCTTCAAAAAACGCTCTGTTTGTGGGTGGCGCATCTTTCCGGGATGTTGATGATTTCGAGTATGCCGGATTTACATTTACGACGATAACGGGCAAACCAGCTCGATGAAAAGCATCGACCAGTTTTACTACATTTTGTACAATTTTATTTACAACATCGGCAGGAGGAAGTTTCACAACCCCTTTTTGCAAATCGATTAAAACCAATCCGGTGTTTTTGTCAAGAGCGGTAATCATTTTTTAAAATTAAATTAAAGGATGTTTTGAATACATGAATTACCAGGAATGGCAAAAACGAATTTAATAAAAATACCGAACGTTTTTTCAGCAGAGCATGAAAGTTTAAATAAAAAAATATCTTCCTTAAGATTTCAAAGAAAAGCTTAAATTCATAAACACTATTGCTCAACAATAATTGCGTTTCAAATGAATGTTACCATCGCAGCTCAAAAAAGAGACGGATATCTTTTTATAGAATCAAAAGGCACGCTGGAAAACGTTGATGAATTAATGGCTCATTCCCGCATGATTTATGAAGAAATTACAAAACATGATTTTAAAAAAATATTGGTTTATGAACCGGAAACCAGCCTTCCATTGGATTTGGTTCCTCATTTTAAGCTGGTACAAAGTTATATAGAGCAATACCCACCGGATATCCGGGAACTTACAATTGCGGTTGTCGTTGCTGATAATTATAAAGAAGTAGCTGCTACCTGGGAAACGATTTGCCAAAGCCGCGGCCTTCAATATTTTGTCTTTACTTCTTTGGAAGATGCGGTTAACTGTTTGGTTGAAGAATAACTTTTAAAAATTTCAAAGCACGTTATGCGAAACAATAATAAATCGATTCCTGCGGTGTTTGCCTTTCTGTGTTTTATCAGCAGCCATGCTGTTGCACAAGAAACTTTCAACATCTGGCCTGGCGTCGCTCCGGGATCAGAAAGCTGGAAACAGGAGGAACAAACGGTAAAAAATACTCCTGTGGGAACAGTGGTGCTAAATGTAGTGACTCCTACATTAACCGCTTATCTTCCGGATAAAAGCAAGGCTACCGGAACTGCTGTGATCATCGCCCCCGGCGGCGCTTGTATCGCACTTGCTATGAAATCAACTGATGAATTAGCAACAAGCCTGAGTGAAAAAGGAATTGCCGCTTTTATACTTAAATACCGGCTAAAGGAAAAAAAAGAACAGGGAATACCCAAAGACCTGAATGAAGATACGGCTTGTCAATATGGAATTGCTGATGCGGTTCAAAGTATCAAATTTGTTCGCAGACATGCTTCCGAATGGGGCATTTCTAAAATTGGCATACTGGGTTTTTCAGCAGGCGGCATGATTGCAAGCGAAGTTGTGGTTCAGAAAGATACTGCCGCCCTCCCTGATTTTGCGGCGTTTATTTATGGTGCTCCTTTTGCATCAATGCCGGTAATTCCATCAAGACTGCCGCCCATTTTTATGTGTTGGGCACAGGATGATGAGATAGCCGCCACTACAATGCAACGGTTTTATAAAGCTTTGATATTGGCAGGTCATAAACCGGAAGTGCATGTTTTCAATGCGGGCGGACATGCATTTGCGGCTAAAGAACAAGGTACCACTAGCGATCATTGGGCAGATATTTTATATTACTGGATGCAGGCAGAAGGATTTGCACGAAAAGAATGAAGTTGTGCGGGTAGTAATTTTTTATTCACTGCACTGGTGGAACCGAAAATTTGTCTTATACGCTGACATTTTTTTTCAAAAAAAAGACAAATTTTCGTATAGAATAGGTTCAATGGTCAATGGCATTCAAGTTGCGCAAGTCTCTTTAAAAAATTATTTATTAACCAAATTAAAAGGAGGTACATTATGAAACTCTTAAAAGGAAATTCAAATTTAATGAATCAGATGCCCCTGCTTTTTGACGACATCTTTAACAGAGACATTTTCAATTGGGGATTATCTAATTTTTCAAACACAAACACCACCATTCCGGCGGTAAATATTAAGGAAACACCTGAAAATTTTCAGGTGGAAGTTGCGGCTCCCGGAATGAGTAAAAAAGATTTTAAAATAGAACTGGATGGTAACATCCTGACCATTAGTTCTGAGAAAACCAATGAACGGGAAGATAACGAGAACGAAAAATATTCCCGTAAAGAGTTCAGTTATCAGTCATTTTATCGCACTTTCAATCTTTCAAAAGATGTGGTAGATGTTGATAAGATCCAGGCAAAATATGAAAACGGATTATTGCAGCTATTGATTCCCAAAAAAGAGGAAGCAAAGCAAAAACCACCAAGGCTGATTCAAATTTCTTAACCATGAAGTTTTTTGTAAAAGAAGAGTTGCAACACTGCAACTCTTTTTTTATTGACACAATAATGGTATATAAGCGAAAGCCAAACCGGCACAAAGCTTTCTACACTTTATTTTCCTTTGATTTTTTCGTTCTTTACAATTTGCAAATAATATAGGCTGATTTATTGTCATCATGCACTTATTGGGGCTTGTCACGAATCGCCGGTTAAAAATTAGTACGGTTATTGAAGCATTTACCGGTTTAAACAAAATCATTATTTTTCAATTTAGTTAATAAAAAAAGTTTTTTAAAATGGAACAAGTAAGAGCAACAGCAGAAGGAGCAATTCCTATCCAGGCAAAAGAAGTGAAAGCATTTGGCACGCAGGCAGCAGATGCGCTTTTAGAACAATTAAACATCAGGCGGAGAAATCTAACAGCACAGGATGTAGAAATTGAAATATTATTTTGTGGCGTTTGTCATTCCGATCTCCATACTGCCCGAAATGAGTGGCATAGCACCGTTTATCCATGTGTGCCGGGGCATGAGGTCGTTGGCAGAGTAGTTAATATTGGGGACGAGGTTACCAAATTCAAAGTTGGCGATCTGGCTGCAGTAGGTTGTATGGTCGATAGTTGCCGGCATTGCGATTATTGTAAAGAAGGACTTGAACAATATTGCGAAGAAGGAAATACCGGAACCTATAATTCGCCGGATAAACACCTGGGCACGCGCACGTATGGCGGCTATTCAGAAAGTATTGTTGTCGATGAAGATTTCGTTTTGCAGGTGCCTGAAAATCTGGACCTCGCAGCTACAGCGCCATTACTTTGTGCCGGCATTACAACCTATTCGCCTTTGCGACATTGGAACGTGGGCGCCGGCCAAAAGGTAGGAGTGGTTGGTATTGGTGGTTTGGGACACATGGCCGTTAAACTCGCCAAGGCAATGGGCGCTGAGGTGATTGTTTTTACCACTTCACCTTCTAAAGTTGAGGATGCAAAACGTTTGGGCGCTGATGATGTGGTGCTTTCTAAAGATAAACAACAAATGACTCGTTATGCAGGCAAACTTCATTTTATTCTCGACGCTGTTTCTGCACAGCACGACATAAATGTTTATTTAAACCAGCTAAGGGTAGATGGTTCGCTGGTATTGGTAGGCGCACCGGAAAATCCACTTCCGGTTGCTGCATTTAGTCTCATTCCTTACCGCAGAAGTTTTGCCGGTTCAATGATAGGTGGCATTGCTGAAACCCAGGAGATGCTTGATTTTTGTGGAAAGCACAACATTGTTGCAGATATTGAAATGATAAACATTCAACAGATCAATGAAGCTTATGAACGGTTGCTGAAAGGCGATGTGAAATACCGGTTTGTTATTGATATGGCCTCGTTGAAGAAATGAAGATAATTGTGTATTCACAAAAGATAAAAATGAACAAAGCCGATGAAATATTGTTTAATAATAGCATTCATCCTGTTAACTTCATGTAATATTTTCGCTCAAAAAAGCAGGCTGATGATTCGTATATCAGAAATAGAAATAGATTCAAATTATGTTGAAGAATACAATTCAATTCTTAAAGAGGAATCACGGGAATCTATGAAATTAGAACCCGGTGTTATTTCTATATATCCGATGTCTCAAAAGGAAAACCCAACGCAGGTAAGGATCCTGGAAATATATGCCGACAGGAACGCTTACGAATCACATTTAAAAACACCACATTTTCAGAAATACAAAACGACAACTCTAAAGATGGTGAAATCATTAAAACTTATAGATATGGAGGCAATTGATAAGCAAAGTATGGCTGAAATATTTCGTAAGCTAAAGGATTAAGAGTAAGTGCATGTAGTATGATCAATTTTGCATTGCCGAAGAATAAATTAACCCTTATCGTTTAGTAAACAAATAAATATCCCGCTTTTATTACCTGATTTTTCAAACAATATAAAATGACTGTTTTATTACTCAATAAAACGGTATTGGCACAATTCTTCCCCTATCACATAGCCTCATTTCCGTTTAGACAATAAAACAGCATTTTATGAAAAAGATTATCATAATTCTTCTTTTATCTTTTGGAGTTTATGCAACAGCAGCTGCACAAACTACTTCTGCTCAGCCGAGTGCATCCGTTTCCAAACAAAAGAACAAGGCCAATAAAGAAGCGATTGCTGCGCAAAAGAAAGCCGATAAACAGGCTAAAAAGCAGTCAGAACAAGCGAATACGACTTCTGTAGATCAAACAACAGCAACTGATAAGGCAACAATAGCCGCGCAAAAAAAAGCAGACCGTGAAGCAAAAGCTTTAGCTAAAAAACAAGCAAAAGAACAAGCAAAAGCTGCTGCTGCCAATGCAAGTACCACTACAGATGGGGCATCTGTGGCAGCACAAAAAAAAGCAGACCGGGAAACAAAAGCCTTAGCTAAAAAGCAGGCAAAAGCAAATCAGGCAGCCACAACTCACGCTTCTTCAACAGTTCAAACGACCACTACGCCCGTTACCACATCTGTTGCAAAAGTGAAAAGGCAGACCGCAGTTGTAAATCGCGCCAATATGGCTCATCCGGCTGATAAAGCGATCGGCACCGATGCAAAAGGAAGAACCATTTACCAGGGACCAAAAGGTGGAAAATATTATATTGATAAAAATGGTAACAAAGAATATGTAAAATAGGATTGCATTTTTTCCAATAATCACCTTTGGTTCGGACTTCATAATTTCTTTCCGTTTCCTATCTTTACTTCATGCATTGCAAAACAATCTTGCTTGTCGTAATTATTTGCACTTCTTTAAATTCTTATTCTCAGAACGCCGATGTGTTTCAACCTGATTCAATAAAAAGAACGATTGACGCGGTGCAGATTCATTCTTCCTTGCAAATTGATGGTGTGCTGAACGAGCCTGAATGGAAGCTGGCAAAGCCTTCACCGCACTTTGTTGAGATCGAACCGGTGCAGGGCAACGCTCCCGGGGAGGAAACGGACGTAAAAGTTTTATACAATCGCCAGTATTTGTACTTTGGCATTTTTGCCCATGATTCCCTTGGAAAAAAAGCCATTCGTTCTACCGATTTTTTACGCGATTTTGATGATAAAAGCCGCGACCTGGTAGGTATTGCACTGGATTGTTTTAACGACGAGAGAAACGCGATGGCTTTTGTAACCGATCCTTATGGCGTGCAGCGCGACCTATTATCTTTTGATGACTTGTATTATGATCTGGACTGGAACGGACTTTGGAAGGTGAGAACCAACCGGACTGACTCTGGCTGGACTGCCGAAATCGCCATTCCGTGGCAAACGTTGCGCTATCCTAATAAAGCAGATTCTGTACAAAGTTGGGGATTGAGCGTTTATCGCAACCGCCGCCTCACGAATGAGATCACTTCTTTTTCTCCTTATCCCCGGGCATTTACTTCGCTAAGAATGAATTATGCCGGCATTCTCAAAAACCTGAAACCGCCGCGTGCAAAAACCAACATCCGTTTTGAACCTTATATGCTTTCGTCTTACGATCATTATAGAGGTTATGATTCTTCGGTAAAAGTATCAGAAAGCAACTTTAAAGCAGGTGGCGATTTGAAATGGGCTATTGATCCAAACTCTGTTTTAGACCTCACAGTCAATACCGATTTTGCACAGGCAGATGTAGATCAGCAGGTAAATAATGTGACCAGGTTTTCAGTTTTTTTTCCGGAAAAAAGACAATTTTTTTTAGAGAATGCTTCGTTATTTGGAGTCGGCGTTTCACAAAGTGCCGATGGCTCAGGAGGACAAATGCACATTCAACCATTTTTCAGCAGGAGCATCGGGCTGGATAGTTTGGGAAATCCCATTCCCATTGATGGAGGTGCGAGGTTTGTGCATCGCTCCAATAAAACAAATTTTGGCGCAATTGCCATGCGGCAAAGGGCTTCTGATAATAGCCCCGCAACCAATTTCTTTGTTGGACGTTATTCCGAAAACATCGGCGCAAACAACCGTCTCGGAGGTTTGATAACCGTTAAGAATCAACCGGGGAATACAAACATTGTCAGCACCATTGATGGCTTTTTTCGTTTGGGAGAAACGAATTCATTGAACACCTTGCTGATGCATTCTGACAATTCACAAAAAGGTAAAAGCGGTGCAGCCGGCATTGCGCAATTTTATCATTCCACCAATCACATGAAGATCTGGCTTACCCAATCTTATGTAAGCAAAGATTTTGATCCGGAAATGGGTTTTGTTTCCCGCAATGATGTGGTGGGAACTACGCCCGGAATGAATTGGTATTATCGCGGTAAACGGTTGCCTTTTAAAAAGATTCTGCGCGCTTTTGAACCGGGTTTTCTGCCCGAGTTTTATTGGCAGGCTTCTACAGGTAAATCAATAGAACGTACGTTTACGGTATTTCCTGTCTGGCTTAATTTTCAGAGTGGCGCTTATTTTGGTTATGCCGTTGCCCCTGCGTATCAGCGGCTGACAGAACCGTTTCAGCCCTTGGGCGTGACGATTGCTCCCGGCTCTTATTATTTCACCAATCAGCAAATTTATCTGACTTCAGATCCGTCAAGGATCATTAGCCTGGCAGGAATTTATACCTGGGGCCCTTATTTTAATGGAAAGCTGAACAGTGGCAACTGGACTTTACAATTCGCGCCAATTCCACAAGTGTCTTTTTCAGCGATATTCAACCGGAATCATTTTATGAACGTCGGAGAGCAGCTCACTTCTCAAACAATTGATCTTTATGGAGTCCAGGCGCGGCTGGCTTTAAATCCAAGAATACAGCTGAATGGTTTTTATCAAAAAAATACCGCAAACAAAGCCAACAACTACAACATCCGGCTCTCATGGGAATACCAGCCTCTTTCCTACATTTACCTTGTGCTGAATCATTATGGGTTCACCAATATTCAATCAAAAACGCAGGCAGAGGATCATGCAATTGCTAAGATTAGTTTTCTAAAACAGCTTTAAAGTAACCGGTAATATTTTCAGCAAACAAAGAAATAATACGTTTTTGTAAAATCTGCTTAGGTATATTTTTAAAGAAAAATAACTTTACAACTCTTCTTCCCGCTCCAGCATCAAAACGGCGCTTTGAGGTACGATAAAATATTTATCACCTTCATACATGACTTCTGTGGCCGCGCCCATCAAAAAAATCGCCAGGTCGCCTTCTTTCGCCTGCAATGGAATGTATTTTATTTTTTCTTCCTCACCTTTCCAAGGTTCATCTTCTACAGGCATCGGGATGGCATAGCCGGGGCCGGCTTTGATCACATATCCCTGTTGCACTTTTTCTTTTTCCTGTACTCCGGGAGGCAGATAAAGGCCGCTGGCAGTTCTCTCGTCGGGTCGGGCAGGTTTTATGAGCAACCGGTCGCCAATAATGATGAGTTTCTTGAGTTTATTATCTATGGTAATGTGCATGATATTTTCTTTCTGCAAAAATAATGCGTTAATCACGGAAGCTGTGAAAGCGATGCAGCACTTTTCATTTTATAAGAAAGATTGATCTACAGTAAATGAACAAATAATTACTTTTGATCCTTATCTTCATTTTATGTTTTTCAACAAGCCTTTGGGTTGAGAATCAAAAATCCAATTACATGACCAAAAAATTATTGTTGGTATTTCTCCAGCTTTGCTTAATAAGCCATCTTGTAAAAAGCCAAAGCACCACTGAAAATGCCAGGACGAAACTGATTCCTGAAATCGATAGTATCTTAAATAGCCAGGTAGTAAATAATAAAATTCCCGGTGCGGTAATTCAAATAAAAAAGGACGGGAAAATTCTTTACAAACACGCTTACGGCTATGCACAGAAGTATGATATCAACCACCAGCTGCTCAATCCTCCGGTGCCAATGAACACTGCTACGCTTTTCGACATGGCTTCGCTTACCAAGGTTATCGGCACTACCACTTCCATTATGTTGCTGGTGGATAGAGGGCTTATCAAAGTAGATGACGCGGTTGGAAAATACATTCCCGCTTTTGATGCAGGCGCTAAAAAAGCAATCACTATCAGGAACCTGCTTACCCATACTGCCGGCCTCATTGAATGGTACCCACTTTTTTATTTTTCTCATGATAAACAAACGACTTATAAAGTGATCGGAGAATTGCCGCTTAAATATCCCGTTGGAAAGCAGCGCCGTTACAGCGATCTTGGATTTATTCTTTTGCAGGAGATCATTGAAAAGGTTTCCGGAATGCCTTTAGACAAATTTGAAAAGCAAAATATTTTTATCCCTTTGGGAATGACACATACCATGTACAATCCGTTGCAACATGGCAGAACCACCAATATTGCCGCTACCTCGCTCGGTAATCCTTATGAAACACGGATGGTATATGATTCCTCTCTTGGTTATTATGTAAAAGGCCTTGATCCAAAAAGCTGGAACGGATGGAGAAAGTATGTGCTGAAAGGAGAAGTGAATGATGGCAATGCCTGGTATGCCAATGGCGGCATTGCCGGATCAGCAGGATTATTTTCTACCGTTGACGACATCCAAAAATTGGTGGACATGCTGATGAACAAAGGGAAAGTGGGCAACAGGCAATTTATCCGCAGCAGTGTGATCGATTCTTTTTTTGTGAAAGATCAGTTCAACAACGGCCTCGGCTGGATGATGGACACGACGGATTCTTTTATCAAAGACGGCCCTGAAGGTACTTTTGGCCATACCGGTTTTACAGGCACCGGGATTATGGTTGTGCCAAAATATAATTTGTCCATAATTCTGTTGATCAACCGGCAGAATATGGGATTGTTGCAAAGCGGTTATTATTATAATGTAACTCCGGTGAGGAAAGCGGTTTTTGAAACTACCTTAAAGTATTGTGGACAATAAACTGAGTTACTTTGCCAGAGGTAACACCTTTTCAAAAGGTGTCACCTCTGTGGCAAACAGTTGATTAAGGGTGGGTTTTGATCTGCTATAAAAATAAGTTACTTATTTTTTATGAAATTAGTTGTTATGGAAGGTTCTTCCCGGAAGGTCAGCTTTAGATATTTATATTTTTTTCTTCCGCACCGTTTTTTATTTCTTAAACGGCTTTATAATTTCAATCATTTCTGCAGGAATGGTGATACTGAAAATCGTCCATCTGCCATAAACTGACGTCACTTTTATTTCAAAGCCAAGAAAGGCTATAATGCTTTTTACAATAGATAATCCAAGGCCGTAGCCTTCGCTTTTATCTTTTCCGGATTTGAAACGGTTAAATATGGATCCCAGGTCTTCCTGTTTTATCCCAATGCCGGTATCTCTTATTTCCAAAACGTAAGGCTCGCCGGCAACGTAGTGGTCAAGCAACAGAATAGAACCGTTTTCTTTGTTGTACCTGATTGAATTATTGATGAGGTTGTACAACAATTGAAAAAACAAATCATGGTTCACTTTTTTCACCAGGATGTTTGGAGAAAGCTGGTTGGTGAAAGTAAGGGACTTTGTTTCCAGTCTCATCGAAAGTTCTTCCATTATTTCGGAAGATAGTTGGTGAATATTTACTGTATCCGATTTGATAAACTGGTCATTTTCGATGCGCGAAATATACAACAGTGAATGAACTATTTTTTTCAACCGGTTTACTGTTTTCATCATTGATGAAATTTTATCCTGTTGTTCTTCAGTGATATTTTGTTCCATCATCATGTTCTCCACATTGGTTTGTAAAATACTGATCGGGGTCATTAACTCATGAGAAGCATTGGAAGCAAACTCTCTTTCTTTATCAAAAGCTTCATGTATTTTTTTCATCAGGCCGATAAGTGAATCATCCAGCAATTTGAAATCAGTGGTGGAAGTTTTTATAGGCGGAAGTTGTTCTTTAAAAGGAAATTTTCGATTCAATAATTTGGTTTGGATGATCCTGCTCAGCGGCCGAAGCAGGATGTGCGTATAAACCAGGTCAATTATAATACTGAACAGGATCAGTGCAACTAAAATATAGAGTGTAAACCGACGCAGCAGCTTATTGTACTGGCTGATGGTGGCAGTCGTTTTGCCAATTTCAAGTATGTAATTTTTGTTCTCAGCGGAGATTTCATGAATGAGAATTCTATAGTTTAATGTATCCTTGCCAACGATGCGTTGCGAAGTTTCGATGGTGTCCTTCACATGAGTGTCCTCTGCCGGCAACAAAGAAATATATTCTTCTTTAAGCATTGTATAACTTGCAAAAGCACTGTCGCCCTGGAGGTAATAATCCACTCCGTTTTCAGAAATTACCGCAAGAACTTTTTTCTTTTGCTGATTCAAATAATAATTGCTGTATTGAAAACTTGCATAATTGACGAGCGAGGGCAGTAGCAGTACAAAAAGCGCTACGATCAACAATTTTGAAAGCGTAATAAAAAGTGTGAGCTTGGTCAGCAGTTTCAAAATATCTTACATTTTTATTTTATAACCGATTCCCCTCAGCGTTTGCAGCCAATCCACCGGTGCATGTGTGGCCATCTTTTTCCTGATATTTTTGATATGCACGTCAATATAATTCGAATCATAATCGTCATCTGAAAACGATCCCCAGATGTGTTCGCTTAATTGCATTCGTGTAAGCGGCCTGTTTTTATGAAGGATCATATAGCTCAGCAAATCAAATTCTTTTCTTGATAAATCGATTTCTTTTTCTTCAAACCTTACCGCACGTTTATTTATATCTATATTAAAATCGCCCAATTGTATCATCGGGTCATTATTGCCCGATTTACGTCTTGAAATAGCCTGCATCCTCGACTGCAATTCCAGCAGGGAAAAGGGTTTTGGAAGATAATCATCTGCGCCAAGATCGAGACCTTTTATACGATCTTCCAGATTTCCTCTCGCGGTAAGAATGATGTACGAAGCATTCGGACACATTTTTTTGGTTTCATTCAGCAGTTCCAGTCCATCATTATCGGGCAGGCCAAGATCAAGAAGAATAAAATCATATTCATTTTCAATCATCAATCTTTTCGCATCTGCTGCCGTAAAAGCTTTGTCGCAGAGATAGAAAGCCTTCTCCAGGAAGATCTTCATTTCACGCGCCAGTGATTTTTCATCCTCAATGATTAATACTTTCATGGTTTCAGAACTGGTAATAAAAGCTAAAAGTAAAAAAAGAATTTACATTACCGGCGGATGTTTGCACATGGTCACTTAACAAAGACAACTGGTAAGCTGCTTCTATTACATAATTTCCCCGGTTATAAGCGAGTGGAAGTTTTAAACTATACGTCAGAACATTAAAGGCGGTGGTAGCTACCGTATCTGTATGCTGACCGGAATTTGGTCTTCCCAAAACGGGTACCTGCAAAATTCCCAATAGACTATCCCGCATCTTTTTCTCTTTAATGTATGTTTGGTAAAAATGTTGGGTTCCTCCAACAACATTTGCTGAAGGAGTGATCGTAACCACATCTTTTTTGCCAATACTAAAAAGGCTGATCTGTTTGGAAATAGCAGCTGTTACAAAAGCATCATTGGTTTTTCCAAATGCATAATCTCCTGTGAGGCTTGTAGTGATCCACTTTTCAAAAGAAAGCGCAACACTGGCGTTGTCGGCATTTGCTGCCTGTAGCAAAGGCGAATTAGTGGCATAAAAACTATGACTGTAACTCAAATCTGTTGTCAGGTTTTTTGCCAATTTAAAGTTCACTCCGGCACCCAGGCTGGCGGCAGAAAGTGTTGAACTTTTATCATTCAACAGTTTATAAGTCTGACCTGTCAGATATAAACCGGATTTAAGCTGGTAGTTAACAGCAACAGCAGCATAGGGGATTTTTTCCGCTGCGCTTTCACCGTAATAACTTGCATTATCTGAATAAACAGCTGCAAGGGTTAATGTGGATTTCGTTGAAACACTATCAACAGCCGAAGAATCAGATTGCGCCAGGCAAAACTGGCTGCACATTGCCATAGCGATAATTAATAAGATCGTTTTCATAATGGTTTTTATTCATGATATCAATGAAGTATTTTTATAATTGGTTTCACAACCGGCTTGATGATTTTAACCTGTGGAACCTTTACTTTTACAGGAACCGGAATTGGCTGCCTGTGTGGATTGGGAAGCACTTTAATGGTATTTACCTTTTTCCCATCTTTATTTACTGCGGTTTGAGCAGGCTTCGGAGGAAGGGTATCCTGGATGCAATTCATCAGGGTTTTTCTGAAAATAATATTTGGCTTGCCCCCGGTTGCCAGCGACAATTTTGGAAGGAACGCTACTAATAACACTGCCAGCAAACTTTTTAATATTGTTGGACCTTTCATTATTTAAATTTAGAAAACAGGTTTTGCAAATTAATGCAAAACCTGTTTTTTGTTCTTACTTAATTTTAATTCCAACACCTGCGTTGGTTTTTACTGTAACGGGTACCTTTACAGCATGGATTGCTGCCGCACTGGTATGTATTGTGTTTGCAGAGGAGGCTTTTATCTTTTTGGCAGCACGTGTGACCTTCTTAACATTGGTTTTTACATGGCCGTTGGTATTGACATTTGCGCTTGCACTGCCCTTTGCGTCTGAATGCACAGAGCCGGATTCACTTTTTCCATCGGAGGCAACACTACTGATCAGTTTTCCTTTTTCCTTGCCTTGAACACTCCCATCCTGTTTACCTGATGCAATGCCGCTGACCTGTTTTCCTTTTTCATTTGCTGTTGCAGATACTGAAGATTTTTCGGCAGCTGCTGTCTTGTGCTCCCCTTTTATACCGTGTGATTGGAGGCTGGCTTCAGAAGAAGCATCTGCATCGGTTTTCACTTTGTTTGCTTTGATTTCAGATTTTCCTTTAACGGTAGCATTCGTGTTTACACTTGTTTGTGCGAAAGAAGCAGTCGCCACAAATAATGCTGTTGAGAATAATAATGTCGTTTTCATGTTTTTTTTGTTTAGATTAATAATGATTACGAAAGCAAACTTAGAAGCCGAAGATGAAGAGAAGATGAAAAGTGAAAAAATTGTTGCGGGAATACTTTAAATAAAGACTTTAAACACAGGAATGAAACTCATAGCGTCTTTAGCAGTCTTGTGAATGGCTTTCAATCTTTGATCTTAATGTTACTAATGTCTGTGAGATGTTCGTTTTTAGATACGGTGAAATTGACGAGCAAAAGCAAAAACCAGCGCCGTCCGGCAAATCATCGATCAAACCAATATAGAGATTGATGCGATGGCACATGAATTATGACTTAGCTGATGAAGTGAGGGTTGTGGAGGAAGGGTGAATTGAAACTAACCGGCGTGTGCCGCTGACACAAAAGCCCCGGAGGGAGGAGTCACGGCTCACGAGGAAATTTTTATTGCAGGCCGTTGTGTAATTCATTGAGTATGTTGTAACCTTATTTTATTTATTTTGTTTATCATCCAGAGAAAAAGAAAACCAGCCGAAACAAAAACTAAACACGAAATAATAAAATGAGTATCAACACCAGTTATAAAAATGGGTTTCTTTTCAAAATTTCCCGCAATGCTTGTCCACCAATAAGAGAAATTGCAAATGTCCATTATGGTATGCGCAATAATTCCGGGAATAAGAGAACCTGAGCAATAAGCAAGAAGTCCAAGCAAAAAACCTCCAATAAAAATATGTGGTAAGATTGAGGGCGCCCAGTTTTTACTGAGATGAACCAAAAAGAAGAACACTGAAGAAAACATAATGGCAAATGCAGGTCCGAATTTTTTTTCGATCGGCTGCTGCATATATCCGCGAAAACCTGTTTCCTCACAGATACCAGCAACTAAAGAACTCACAATCACAGCGCTCCAGCCCAGCCATACAGGCAGTGTATTTAATATTTTGTATTGCGATTTAAAAGCTGTTTCAGGAAAGGGTATTAGCCGGAATGTAACAACAAACCCTGATTCAAAAAAGATTACAAAAAGTAAAGCCGCAACTATACTCCAGTTCAAAAGAGATGGCGGTAAATGCACCGAACGAAAATTGATGCGTCTAACTTCCTGGGTTGACTCCGGATACCAGCTTCCGTTAAAATATTTAACATAGAACCACAAAAGTAAAAGCATCAGCAGTAGTGACCATGGCATAGGGACATAAGTAAAATCCAGTGTCCACAAAGTAATTCCAAAAAAAGCAACAATACAACCTATCGCCAAAGCCTTAAAGACAATTAAGACTCTATTCCGCAAAGTTAGTTGTGCTGTTATCATTTCAGTAATTTTTATACTCAAAACGCATGGTCTAAAAAAAGGGTTGCCAATATAGCGTGATTAAATAGTGAAGAACCGATAATTTCTAACTTATTACGCCAAACTATTCATTTGTAGCGATTTTTTAAGTTGATTTATCTTCCGTCTGCCCAACTTGCAGTAATTCTTTTGTCAGCCGTTGTTTTTTTTCCCCTTAAAGTTGTTGCAGTAATAAGATTTGTCGTCCTCTGTAATTGACCGTAAAACCTTACAAGGATTTCCGACCGCCACAACATTGGGTGGAATGTTTTTTGTCACAACGCTTCCGGATCCAATAACCGTATTATCACCGATCTTAATTCCCGGATTAATAACTACGTTACCTCCGATCCAAACGCTGTTTCCGATTTCGATGGGTAAAGCAAATTCAAGTTCCTGGTTTCTCAAATTGGAATGTATAGGATGGCCGGCTGTGTAAATTCCAACATTGGGTGCGATAAAAACATTGTCTCCGATTTTGACACTTGCGCAATCCAAAATTACCAGGTTATAGTTTGCATAAAAGTTGTCTCCAATTTCAATATTGTATCCGTAGTCGCATCGAAACGGAGGCTCCACATAGAAATTGGCACCAGTCTTCCCAAAAAGCTTTTGAAGTATCGCATTTCTTGCTTCCACTTCAACTGGTCTTAAGTTATTAAACTCAAAAAGCAATTCTTTTACTAAAAGTCTTTCGCCAACTAATTCTGAACCGTTTGCTAAATACGGTTGTCCGGCTAACATCTTTTCCTTCGCGCTTTTCATATTTTAGGTGATGGTCATTTTTAAAATAAAGGCTTAACGTTCGCACATTCGCGATTGGCAGGCATTCAATAAGTTTTCAACCCGAACAAATCTACAGTAAACGAACAAAAAGTTGAGATTTTGATTCTTAGCTCGATAGAGAACTTTCAGTGTGGAACTACAGCCCAAAAGCGAACAAAATGTTGATGGCTTGCTCGTGTGCCCAGCTTGGCCATTGCATTTGTTACCAGCTGCCCTTTTGTACCTCACCGTTAGTTTTCAATCAAGTCAATCTTAAAAACATTATCGAAAACCTGAAGCCGCCTAATCTTTCGTGAAACAACTTCATAGATTTCCTTGGTTTCAATAACAATGCAATTGTTGTCTCGCCAATGTACATTAATATCTAAGTTTATTCCTTTTGCAGTGTATAAACTCGCTCCTCCTTTTTCTGAATGTAAGAAGATCTGTGTCATTACACTATTCACACTGATTCCACTTTCAGAAACTGTCAATCTATGTTTAAGGTCAGGCGAATAGATTTCATAACGTTGTCTTCTATAGTAGTTATCATTTTTGATAGGGACAGATTGTTTTGCTTCGTTATTTAAATTTTCAAACACCTCAATTTCATAGCCTGTCTTTTCTCTCATATAACTTCCAAAAGTTAAATCACCTATTAGTTGCCGCTCCTTTGTAATGTCACGAAGAATCCTTTCAAGTCCTTTTAAGTTTTTTGCTAAGTATAATTTTTCAGTCTTTAATTTCAATTTCTCACAACGCCGAATTGCCGGGTCAAAGTCGTCCCATTTAAAATGTCCTACAGTTTTTTGAAAGAGATAGTCAATAGCTACGAGATTAATGTCCTTGTATCGCTTTATTTCTGTATGATTTGTTGCTATTGGCAAACCTGAAACTTTTTAAATTTAGATTCTAGATGACCTGCTAACAGGTAACGGTTAAGGCTTGGCGATGGGTTGATATTGAATGAACGTCTCACCGAAACATCAGCCGATTGAAAAACCATATTGAAGATAAATACAAAAAGTGAATATTTGTTCGTCTACTGAAACTATTGACGATAGCGAACTACAGCCGATTATTATTCCTTCAGCCAGCCTATTGCAAACCTAATGTAAGCGGCTGTATTGATGTCTTGCCATTTTATTAAGTTTCTGTATCATGCAAAAAAATGTGTCGATTTATTAAACTGTTCTGAGACATTTATCCAGGATTTCGATTTTCGTTATAACAAATTATAAAACAAAAGTCGGAACACATTTCGGTAAATGCATTATATCTATATATTTTTTATTCAAAAAGGCGAAGGACTAATGCATGTCCATCCGCCGTCTACAATTAAACTCTGTCCTGTAATGTGTTTTGCGTCGTTCGAAACGAAGAAAAGCGCCGCATTTGCTATATCAGTTACCGTAGCCGGACGGCCCATTGGTGTGAGTTGAGACCATGTTTTTTCATAATCGGGATCCTTCAAAGTCCTTTCAGTTACAGTAGCTCCCGGAGCTATTGTATTTACATTTATTTTGTATTTCGAAACTTCTATCACCAGGTTTTTAGCCAGCATTTCCAGCGCGGCTTTTGTCATTCCATACACGGCAAGGTCTTTATGCGCCTGGTGTCCGGTCACGGAAGATGTAAACAACAAAGAGCCACCTGTTAACTGTTTTCTCATTTGGTTAGCTGCGGCCTGGACGAGGAAAAAAGTGCCGCCAAGATTCACTTGTAAAACTCTTGAAAAAGATTCCGGAGAATAGGTAAAAAAATCTCCGAAAAGAGTGATGCCGGCATTGGCAATTACAATGTCAATTTTCCCAAATCTTTCTACCGTTTCATCTACCATATTTTGAATAAAAATTGCATCGCCGGCGTCGCCGGCAAAAGGAATGCATTTATTTATTCCATCTTCGTTAATAGTGTTCGCTGCTGCCTGGGTAAGGTTTTCATCTATGTCATTTAAAATAACCAGCGCTCCTTCCAACGCAAGCCTCCGGCAAATTTCAAAACCAATTCCCTGGCCGGCGCCGGTTACTATCGCTACTTTCTCTTCAAATTTCATATTCTTTTTTTGAGTTAATAGTGTATTGGATTGATCCTCACAACCGCACGAACTGCAGGGAGAGATTTTGTTGCCAAATATTGCGGGAGGTATCTAATGCGAATCTTTTAATACCACACTTCCGGAGCTCCCACGCAAAAAATCCAGGTCGGTTCCTAAATGCGCCTGTTGCACGTGGTTAACGTACATACTAACATACCCTCTTTCAGTTGCAGGAGGCAAAAGAACAAACTGTTTTTTTCTTTGTTGTAATTCTTCATCACTCAAAGCCACATTGAGGCTGCGGTTCGCTACGTCCAGGGTAATTAGATCTCCTGTTTGAATAACCGAGAAATTGCCACCAAGCGCAGCTTCCGGTGACACATGAAGAATAACAGTTCCAAATCCTGTACCGCTCATTCTGCCATCAGAAATACGAACCATATCGGTAATTCCTTTCTCTAACAGCTTTTTAGGCAAGCCCATATTTCCTACTTCCGGCATTCCCGGATAGCCTTTTGGCCCAACGTTTTTTAAAACAAGAATGCTATCTTCATCTACATCAAGATCCTCTTCATCTACCCGGTTTTTATAATCTTCTATGTCTTCAAATACGATTGCTTTTCCCGTATGCTGCATTAAATGCGAACTTGCTGCTGACGGCTTCATCACGGCGCCGTCTTCACAAATATTTCCTTTTAACACTACAAGGCCACCTTCTTCCCTGAAAGGTTTATTCATCGGGGCAATTACATCCGCCTCAAAAATTTGTGCATTACTGTAGTTTTCCCTGACCGTTTTTCCATTAACGGTCACGCAGTCTGTATGTAGAATCGCATCCAGTTCTTTCATTACCGGCTGCAATCCACCTGCATAGAACAGGTCTTCCATAAAATATTTTCCCGATGGCTGAAGGTTTACAATAAGGGGAATATTGGCCGATAAAGTGTCAAAGTCCTTCAATTCAAGCGGCACGCCTATCCTGCCAGCTATTGCTAACAGGTGTATTACAAAATTGGTAGAGCCGCCGATGGCCGCGTTTACTTTGATGGCATTTTCGAACGCATCGCGGGTAAGAATATCTGTTAATCTTACATTTTGCCTTACCATTTCCACGATCCGCAAACCAGATAGCTGCGCCAGCACTTTGCGCCTTGCATCAGCAGCGGGGATTGCCGCATTACCCGGAAGGGAAATTCCCAATGATTCGACCATGCAAGCCATAGAAGAGGCGGTACCCATAACCGCACAGTGGCCGCGGCTGCGGCACATAGCAGATTCAATAGTAAGCAATTCGTCTTCCTTTAATTTATTTCCTCTTAAATCATCGTGGTATCTCCATATATCACTTGTGCCGATACTTTTACCATTATGCCGTCCGGTTAGCATCGGCCCCCCGGAAACTACAATAGTAGGAATGTTCACACTACTCGCTCCCATAACAAGGGAAGGCGTTGTTTTATCACAACCGCATAGCAAAACGACGCCATCCAGTGGATTAGCCCTGATAGATTCTTCCACATCCATGCTTGCCAGGTTGCGGTACAACATGGCGGTAGGTTTCATCAATGTTTCGCCCAGTGACATTACCGGGAACTCAACAGGAAAACCGCCCGCTTCCAAAACTCCTTTTTTTACTGACTCTGCCAGCTCCCTGAAATGAGCGTTACAAGGTGTTAGCTCGCTCCACGTATTGCAAATACCTATCACCGGTTTTCCGTTAAATTCATAATCCGGAATACCCTGGTTTTTCATCCAGGCACGGTAGATAAATCCCATCTTGCCTTTTCGTGCAAACCAGTCGCTGCTTCGTAAATTTTGTTTGGTGTTATCATTCATACAAACTGTTTTTTTTACTCCTCTGTTGGTGTTCCAATCGTCGGCTCACCGCAGTTGGTGTTGAGCGTGGGCTTTGAAGCGATGGCCTCACCAACGGCTGAAATGAATGGAATCATCGTTATTCTTTATTCTGTGTAATGGGTTATAAAATCCCAATTATTTATTCCTGTTTCATAAAACCTGGCTGTAGAATATTTATATTCCTCCGGCAAGCCGCATAAACCTGCGGCAACAAGACTACAGTGTATATACTCTAACTTCTGTTTAAACATTTCCAGCGATTTTAATTCTATAGTTAATGCATTTCTTTCCCATCCCGAAAGCTATCGGGAGATATTCTCTATCTTTCGCACTTATTTAAAATGCGACAATACAGCAGGATGATTCTTTATTAAATCCTGCTTTATTTTTTGTGCCGTATATTTCATAAAATCTCTTTGAACCGCCTCTGGTTTTATGCCCTCCATCATTGGCCATATTAAATGAATGTGGTTATCCATCCCGATCGTTATCGGGACGAAGGCATTCACTTGTACTCTTTTATTGTAAACAAGAAATTCAAGACTGCTAATTATAATATCCTTGTCCTTATCGGGTTTTAATAATCTCTTCCATTCTAATATAGTTGCAGTAAAAAACTGAGGAGATTCTGTTATCATTGCTTAGAAAATTCTAATTCAAAGATAGGGTTTCGTTCAATTCATGTTGTTGGTGAAGCCACCGCACTTTTCCCTTGCTCAACACCAACAACGGGCTCTTTCATTTTTCGCGAAGACCGGCAAAGGATAAAATGCACTTGTTGTACGCTTTTCCTATAGTGCATAACATAATCTTATCCCTAATGTAAGGTTGAAAATGTTGTCAGGCTTTTCATAAGCGTCTACTCTGTCTCTCATGCCTACTATTGTTACATCCATTGGTTGTTGAAGTTTATCCAGGTTTTTATCAAATTCTTTATTCACAGAAGAAATATTGACAAATCTCACTCCGATACCTCCATATAAGTTGTAAGAAAATCTATTCCCAATCAACTTCTCATAACCTATTAAAAAATTACTTCCGAATACTGCTTTTTTAACTCCGAAATTGTCATGTCTGGATTTTGAGCTATCACCTTGATAGTAATATCCTATTTCTGTATTATGGGTATCCTTATTATAAAAGCCATTTACCGCGATATAAGTGTTCTTAGAACAATCTTCATTTGTAGCAATAAAATATCGAAGTTCAGTCTTGATTTTAAATCCTTTGGAACCAATAAAACTAGTGTCTGCCGTTTCGTAATATCCCTTCCTGTATTTAATACCAATCTCATTATACAAACTTAATTTTTTAGTTAAATAAAATTCAAACCCACCTTGTATTGTCGGAAAACTAAATTCGTCAACAAGACATAATGGGCAAAGCTTTATTTCCGGCTTTTGATTTTGAGAAAAAGCACTTAAATAAAAAGTGAGAAATAAAAAAGAGAATACAGTTTTCATGTTTGGTTTTTATAGCGTATAACGTTAGGGCTTGCTGCTGAGCTGGTATTCAATGAACTTTTCGCCCGCATGTCAGCCCAATAGCGAACCTAAAACCGAAGATAAGTACAAAAGATGAACAATGAAAGTCCCGCCTGGAACTACAGATGAACAACGAACAAAAGCCGATTTTATTCCGTCAGCGTAGAAGCAAGCCCCTTGTTAGTAGCAGGCGTCACTGGTTTACAATTCTAAAACTTATTGGTCGGTTCGTCGCACTTTCACAAATTTCAACAATGTCTTGCTCAACTAATTTATTAAAAGGAATCTCAGATGATTTCCGCTTCAGCCGTTTACCATTACCCAACTGAATTAATAAGATATCTTTCTTTTGAGTTATAGATGTCACCTTAAAAACACCAACCTTTTTAAAGCCTAAAAGAGAGTCAAGCTTTGCTCTCAAAAAATTAATAGTTGTTATAAGTAAAATGAGAAATATCACGAAGATTAAGACTTTCAACATATTTAATCCCACTATTTCAAAATAGTTCTTTATAGAGGAAGGGTTTTGTGCTCCAAATCCATATGTCGGGTGAGGAATCCACGGGAAAAAACAACATACAAAAAGTATCAACAAATATGGAACAAATAAAACCGTGTCTCCTAAAAATATTTTTCTCAGAGAGAATTGTCTGCTCAAATAACTTTTCTCTTCTATTGTGAGAGGAATGTGTTCAAATTTATTGCTGTATGATTTGCTCATCTTGAAGGTCTAAAGAGCTTGCTCCCGCTCTCGCGCAAGTCTCCAGACCTGGGCAAAAGCGTTACTTATTATTCGTTTTTTATGTCGACACAATTTATCAAAATCCTCAGTCCCATCAACCTAAATTTATAGCCGATTTCAATTTCCCCATAGTAATTTTATTTAAATTTCGCCAGACGACTAGTAACGGCCGCGCACAGGTCATGAGACCATAAGTGTTCGAAACCTAATTCAGGCTGAACTAAAAAGGTGTGGAGCTTTGCCAGGGTCTCCTCCACAGAAGGTTACTATCGTTTTGATAATTTCATTCTCCAATTCTATTTCAAACTTTAGTTTAGCTATTTTAAATCCTTTTATTGCATTGATTTTTTTATAAGCAAT
>Ga0207652_10000368_pt1 | contig 46835 bp, 38 predicted proteins | sample KBSC63BmetaG_FD_184334 | JGI IMG/M metagenome (GOLD analysis project Ga0207652, IMG submission 184334) | Corn rhizosphere microbial communities from Kellogg Biological Station, Michigan, USA - KBS C6-3B metaG (SPAdes) (version 2) | ecosystem: Host-associated > Plants > Roots > Rhizosphere ...
CGCTGGTGGTGGAAGGCACCGGTTCCAAGGAATCGACACCCCAAGTTGCGATGAGCTACTTCGCGTATTTCAAGCAGGGCGCCGATGCGTCCAAGCGTCCGATCACCTTCATCTACAACGGCGGCCCCGGTTCCTCGACGGTGTGGCTGCACATGGGTGCGTGGGGCCCGAAGCGCGTCGTCACCAATGACGACACGCATACGCCAGCGGCGCCGTACCAGCTCGTCAACAACGACTACAGCCTGCTGGATGCCAGCGATCTGGTGTTCATCGACATGCCAGGCACCGGCTTCGGCCGCCTGCTGCCGCAGGGCAAGGACGATGGCGAGCGCGCCAAGGACCGCAAGGAATTGGCCAAGCAAATCTGGGGCATCGACGGCGATGCGCAGGCGTTCTCGCGCTTCATCACCAAGTTCCTGTCCACCTACAACCGCTGGAATTCGCCGAAATACCTGTTCGGCGAAAGCTACGGCACCACTCGTTCGGCGGTGCTTTCCTACATCCTCCAGACCCAGGACAACGTCGATCTGAACGGCGTGATCCTGCTGTCGCAGATCCTCGACTTCAGCACCAGTGTCGACGGCGCGGATATGGACCCGGGCAACGACCTGCCCTACGCGTTGGCGCTGCCGACCTATGCCGCCACCGCGTGGTACCACCACAAGCTGCCGAAGTACGACGGCGACAAGCTCGGGCAATTACTGAAGGACAGCATCGCTTTCGCCAAGGGCGACTATCGCGAAGCGTTGTTCGCGGGCTCCACGCTCAGCCAAGCCAAGCGTCAGGAAATCGCCGGCAAGCTGCATGACTTCACCGGATTGCCGGTCGATTACTTGTTGAAGGCCGACCTGCGCGTCACCGGCGGCATGTTCGAGCATGAACTGCAGAACGGTACCGACATCACGACCGGCCGGCTCGACACCCGCTTCTCCGGACCCAGCATGGACCCGTTGGGCAAGGAATCCGACTACGACCCGCAATCCGCGGCGATCAGTTCGGCCTACGTGTCGGCGTTCAACGACTACGTCCGCAGTGACCTGAAGTTCGGCGAAGGCATGAAATACCGGCCGTCGGTGTATGGCGCCGAAGATTTCGACTGGGACTTCAAGCACAAGCAGCCCGGCATGCACTTCGCGTGGCCGAACGTCAACGTGATTCGCGACCTCGCCGCAGCGATGAAGTACAACCCGGACCTCAAGGTGATGATGAACGGCGGCTTCTACGATCTCGCGACGCCGTTCTACGCGGCGGTCTACGAACTGGAACACATGCCGATTCCGGAAAGCCTGCGCAAGAACATCTCTTACGCGTTCTATCCGTCGGGCCACATGGTCTACGCGCACATTCCGTCGCTGAAGAAACTGCACGACAACGTCGCGGGCTTCATCAATTCGACCAACAACCAGAACAACGGCAGCAACAACGCCAAGTAACTTTCCGCACGTTCGTGGCACTGGAGCCGGCGCGACTCGATCGCGCCGGTTTTTTTTCGCACGCTTCAGTGGGTCGTGTCCATCGCTGTTGACTTGCGCAACCCGGAACGTTCGAGCGTGACTTGTGGCGTATGACCCCGCCGCGCCGATCGCGCATACTCGGGCGCTCCCGAGCGCCTCGAAGGCCGGGAACGTTGCTCAACCAACCGGGGATCCTCAATGAAAGCCAGTCGCCTTGCCGTCGCACTCGCGTCGCTGCTGTTGTGCAGCGCGCCCGCCCTCGCCGCTTCTTCCGCCAATGCCAGCGATTCCGCGCAATCCCGGGATCAGGACACGCAGGCGGGCAGCCTGGTCGAGCGGCTTTCCAAACCAATGTCGTCCGTCACCCAAGGCAGCGTCACTGTGGAAGGCAAGCCGATCAGTTACCGGGCCGAAGCGGGGACGCTGGTACTGGATGGCACCGGCGCGGACGAGGGCAAGCCGCAGGTCGCGATGAGTTACGTCGCGTATTTCAAGCAGGGCGCCGACGCGTCCACGCGTCCGATCACCTTCATCTACAACGGCGGCCCTGGTTCCTCGACGGTGTGGCTGCACATGGGCGCGTGGGGTCCGAAGCGCGTCGTCACCAGCGACGACACGCACACGCCGGCGGCGCCGTACCAGCTCGTCAACAACGACTACAGCCTGCTGGATGCCAGCGATCTCGTCTTCATCGACATGCCGGGCACCGGTTTCGGTCGGTTGCTGGCAGAAGGCAAGGACGATGCGGCGCGTGCCCGCAGCCACAAGGAACTGGCCAAGAAGTACTGGGGCGTGGACGCCGACGCCGAGGCCTTCGCGCAGTTCATCACCCAGTTCATTTCCGGACACCACCGCTGGAATTCGCCCAAGTACCTGTTCGGCGAGAGCTACGGCACCACGCGCTCGGCGGTGCTTTCCAACCTGCTTCAGAGCCGGTATGACGTCGATCTCAACGGCGTGATGCTGTTGTCGCAGATCCTCAATTTCTCGCTCAGCATCGACGGCTCCGACGCGAATCCCGGCATCGACATGCCCTACGTGCTGGCGCTGCCGACCTACGCCGCCACCGCGTGGTACCACCACAAGCTGCCGAAGTACGAAGGCAAGGCCTTGGCACCGCTGTTGAAGGAAGTGGCTGCATTCGCGACCACCGACTACGAGCAGGCGCTGTCGGCGGGCGCGCTGCTGGACGCGAACCGAAAGCAGGCGATCGCAACGAAACTGCACGATTACACCGGATTGCCGGTGGATTATCTGATGAAAGCCAACCTGCGCGTCACCGGTGGCATGTTCGAGCAGCAACTGCAGAGCAGTACCGACATCACTACCGGCCGACTGGACACGCGCTTCTCCGGCCCGAGCATGGACCCCTTGGCCAAGACCCGCGCGTACGATCCGCAATCGGCGGCGATCAGCTCCGCGTACGTGTCGGCGTTCAACGATTACGTGCGCCGTGACCTCAAGTTCGGTGATGGCATGAAGTTCCGGCCGTCGGTGTACGGCGCGGAGGACTTCCACTGGGATCGCGAGCACAAGGCGCCGGGCGCGCGCTTCTCGCGCGGTGCGCTCAACGTGATGCCCGACCTCGCGGCCGCGATGAAGTACAACCCGGATCTCAAGGTGAGATTGTTCGGCGGCTTCTACGATCTCGCCACGCCGTACTACACCGCGATCTACGAAATGCAGCACCTGCCGATTCCCGACCCGCTGCGCCAGAACATCTCTTACGCGTTCTTCCCGTCGGGCCATATGGTGTATGCGCACATTCCGTCGCTGAAGAAGCTGCACGACGACGCCGCGGCGTTCATCGACGCGACCAGCAACCAGAACGGCAACTCGAAGTAACTTCTGCCGCGTACGAACGCCACGTCACCGGCGCGATGCAAGTCGCGCCGGTTTTTCACTCCTTCTCGAACCGCGCGATCTCGCGGTCGCGACATGATTCGCCGGCGCGCGAAAAAAGTCACACATCGGATGTGCCGCTCGGGACGGCATGCCCAGCCTTCGCCTACAATGCCGGCACTTCCGGACGACTGCCGTGCCTGCACCCGAACTCCACATCAAGCGCTACCTGATCACGGGCCTGCTTGCCTTCATCCCGGTGTGGATCACCTGGGTGGTGTTCAAGTTCGTATTCACGCTGCTGGCCGGCGTCGGCGCGCCGCTGGTCACCGGCATCATCGAATTGATCGGGCTGGGTGCGCCGCAGGCTGCGCAGGCGTTGCATCGCGACTGGGTGGTGTCGATCCTCGCCTTCATCCTGACGCTGGTGGCGCTGTACCTGCTCGGCTGGTTGTCCACGCGCGTAATCGGGCGGCGCATCCTCGGCCGCGTCGACCGGCTGCTGGAGCGCCTGCCGCTGGTCCACACGATCTATGGCGGCGTCAAGAAATTGATGACGCTGATGCGCAACAAACCCGGCGGCACGCAACGCGTGGTGCTGATCGATTTTCCTTCACCGCAGTTGAAATCGGTGGGCTTCGTGACCCGCACCTTCATCGACGCCGCCGGCCGCGAAATCGCCGCTGTCTACGTGCCGACCACGCCCAATCCCACCGGCGGTTACCTGGAACTGGTGCCGACCGAACGGTTGATTGCCACGGACTGGAGCATGGACCAGGCGATGGCGTTCATCGTCTCGGGCGGTGCGGTCGGGCCCGAACAGTTGCCGGACGTTGAAGGCGCGCCCGTGCGCGTGGTCGAAGCCACGAACCGGATCGCATCGTGAGCCGGGCCGCGACGGAATCCGCTGCCTATCCCCGCTGCTTCCTGGCACTGTTGCCCGACGCAGCCAGCCTGCAAAACCTGCGTCGTTGCCGCGATACGCTGGAACGCACCATCGCCGGCGCCGCGCGCGGCGTGCGCTGGATCGAACCCGCCGCGTTGCACATGACCTTGCGGTTCCTCGGCGAATCGGGCGGCGCGCAGATCGACTATTTCAAGCACATGTTGCCGACACTGGCGCCCGCCCTGCCATCCATTTCGGCGCGCCGCTTCGGCGTCTGGCCCAATCGCGCGCGACCGCGGCTGCTGGTGCTGGAGCTCGAATCGGACGAGGCGCTGTCGGATCTCGCCCAAGCCTGCGAAACGCACGCGCGCAAGGCTGGCTACACGCCGGAAACCCGCGACTTCCGCGCGCACGTCACGCTCGCGCGCCTGCGCCCCGGCTGTGCATTCGGCATCCTGCCCCATCCTCCACCGTCGATCGCGTTCGACGCGGTCGCGTTGATGCAAAGCACGCTCGCGCAACCGGCCGCGACCTATACGGAACTCGCACGCGTGCCCCTCGCAGCGCCCACACTTTAGGTTGGGCTGAACGCGGGTTCACCCGTGTGAAGCCCAACCTACACGGCGACGCGCGTGCCCGGCATCGGCAGCGTCACCCGGCTGCCCCACCGGGACTTCAATTCGCGCGCCAGCGTGGAGCGCCCCGGGTCTTCGCCGTGCACGAGGCAGACCGGCGGATGCCCCGCGATCTTTCCGTACCATGCGGACAACCCTTCCCTGTCGGCGTGGGCAGACAACCCGCCCACGGTGTGCACGCGCGCGCGCACCGGAATGTCTTCGCCGAACAGGTGGACATGCTTCGCGCCTTCGACGAGCGTCCGTCCCAGCGTGCCGACCGCCTGATAACCGACGAACACGATGTGCGCCGACGGATTGGCGAGGTTGTGGCGCAAATGATGGCGAATGCGCCCGCCCGTGCACATGCCGGAACCCGCGATGATCACTGCATGGTCATGGATGGCGTTGATGGCGCGCGACGCGGCGCCGTCTTCCGCGAGTGTCAGGTTCGGCAGCCGCAATGGATGCGGACGCGCCGCCCACAGCTGCCTCGCTTCGCCGTCGAACAGGTTTTCGTGACGGTCATAGGCTGCGGTGACGCGGATCGCCATCGGGCTGTCGAGGAACAACTTGAACGCGCCGAGATTCCACGCGTCGAAATGTTCGGCAAAGAAATACAACAACTCCTGGGTACGCCCGACCGCGAACGCTGGGATCACCACGTTGCCGCCGTCGCGATGTGCCGCCGCGAAAATGGACGCAAGCTCCGCAATGGTGTCCTGCTGCGACTTGTGCAGGCGATCGCCGTAGGTCGATTCCATCACCACCAGATCGGCCGCGGGAACCGGCGCCGGATCGCACAGGATCGGCGTGTGGTCGGGACCCAGGTCTCCACTGAACACCAGCTTGCGCGCCGTTCCGTCTTCCATCGCATCGATTTCCACGATCGCGGACCCGAGGATGTGTCCCGCGTCGCGCAGCGTGAGGCGCACGCCGGGCAGGATTTCGATCGGCGCACCATACTCGACCGGCCGCATCGATTTCGTCGCCGCGTCCACGTCATCCCGCGTGTACAGCGGCACGGAAGGCCTTTGTCCCGGTTGCAGATCCCGGTTGTCCTGCTCGGCATCCATCTGCGCAATATGCGCGGCGTCGCTCAGCATGATCGCCGCCAGATCGATGGTGGCCGGATGGGTGAAGATCGGCCCCGCGAATCCGCGCTTCACCAGCAGCGGCACCCGCCCGGTGTGATCGATGTGCGCGTGGCTCAACACCAGTACGTCGATGGATGCCGGATCGAACGGAAAATCCGCGGCGTTGCGTTCGTCGGCCTTGCGCTCACCGTCCGGGCGATTCGGCCGTCCCTGGCGCTCGCCCTGCACCATTCCGCAGTCCAACAACACCCGCTTGCCTGCAACCTCGACCAGGTGGCTCGAACCGGTCACCTCGCCCGCCGCACCGTGAAACACGATGTCCATGCCCGACCCCGCAAGACCGAAAGTCGCCGCAGTATGCAGGCGCACGCGACGCGCACAAGCCGCCGGCATCGCGGCATGACTTCCGGCAGGGGTGCGTTCCGCGCTTGCCGGTTGCTGGCACAATCGACCGCTCTTGCGCGCGCACGCGGCGCGCGGCATCCCTGTTTCGCAACGCCAAAGGACGCATCCATGCACAAGCATCTGTTGACCCCGATCGCGCTGGCCGTCGGCGCGGCGCTGGCCGTTTCGGGTTGCAGCAACAACGGCCAGAACCCGAACACCTCGGCGCCGGCCGCTGCGAATACGGCGCCCGCTCCGGCACAAACCGCGTCCGCACCGGCGTCGGGCTCGACCGTCGCGATCACGCCCGCACAGCCGATCGCGTTCGATCTCGACGACCAATACAACCCCTGCAACGACTTCGCCGAGTACGTCAACGCCAAGTGGAACAAGGCCAATCCGATCCCGGCCGACCAGTCGACCTGGGGTGCGTTCGGCATCCTGCACGAACGCAGCATGCAGCAGCAGAAGCAGATCCTCGAAACGGCCGCGCAAGGTGCCAAGGATCACAAGGGCAACGAACTGGAGCAGAAGCTCGGCAACCTGTACGCCGCCGGGCTCGACACCGCCACGATCGACAAGCTGGGCTACGACCCGATCAAGCCGCAGCTTGCGGCCATCGATGCGTTGAAGACGCCGGCCGACATCGCCGACTTCATCAACACCAGCTACGACAATGGCGACAGCTACGTCTTCGACTTCGGTTCGGGCGCCGACTTCAAGGACGCGACCAAACAGATCGGCTACGTGTTCCAGGACGGTCTGGGCCTGCCGACCCGCGACTATTACCTGTCGCCCAAGTACAAGGACATCCGCGACGCCTACGTGAAGTACATCGCCAAGTCGCTGGAACTGGTCGGCACGCCGGAAGCCGATGCCAAGAAACAGGCCGATCAGGTGATGAAGTTCGAAACCGAACTCGCCAAGGCCTCGCTGTCACCGACCGAGTTGCGCGATCTCGACAATCGCTACCACTTCGTCACGGTCGCGGACGCCGACAAGATCAGCCCGCACTTCAGTTGGGACAAGTTCTTCAAGGCCCAGGATGTCGACATCGGCAAGGGCTTTTCGCTGTCGCAGCCGAAGTTCATCGCCGAGTTCGACAAGCTGCTCGCGCATGCGCCGATTTCGCAGTGGCAGGCTTACCTGAAGTTCCACCTGGTCAGCAATGCCTCGCCGGCGTTGAGCCAGGCTTTCGAAGACAATCGCTTCGACTTCTACGGCAAGACACTCAGCGGCCAGCCCGAGCAGAAGACACGCTGGAAACGCGTGGTCGGCGCGGTCAACGACGCCATGGGCATGGGGCTGGGCGAACTGTACGTCGCCAAGTACTTCCCTCCGGAAGCGAAGCAACGCGCAGAGCAACTCGTCACCAATGTTCGCGCGGCCCTCAAGGAACACATCGAGAACCTCGACTGGATGAGCGAGACGACCAAGAAGAAGGCGCTGGAAAAATGGGCACTGTTCCTGCCGAAGATCGGTTACCCCGACAAGGGCGAGTGGCGCGACTGGTCGGGCCTGACCATCCAACCCGGCCAGTGGTACGCCAGCCTCGAGGCTGCCTCGAAATACAACTACCACTACGACATTGGCAAGATCGGCAAGGCCACCGACCGCAAGGAGTGGCACATGACGCCGCAGACGATCAACGCCTACTACTCGCCTTCCACCAACACCATCAACTTCCCGGCCGCGATCCTGCAACCGCCGTTCTTCTATGCCAAGGGCGACGACGCGGTGAACTACGGCGGCATCGGTTTCGTGATCGGCCACGAATCGAGCCATGGTTTCGACGACCAGGGCAGCCAGTTCGACGGCCATGGCAACCGGCTCGATTGGTGGACGCCGCAGGACAAGAAAAAATTCGATGAGCGTACCGCCGCACTGGTGAAGCAGTACGACAGCTACGCGCCGATTCCGGGCAAGCCCGACCTGCGCGTCAACGGAAAGCTGACGCTGGGCGAGGACATTGGCGACCTGGGCGGCCTCAACATCGCCTACACCGCGTTGCAGACCGCGCTCAAGGCCGACCCCAAGGAAGCCGACCAGAAGATCGACGGCATGACCCAGGACCAGCGGTTCTTCCTCAACTCCGCACGCGTCTGGGAAGGCACTGCCCGCGACAAGACCGCGGAATTGCTGTTGAACGTCGATCCGCACGCACCCGCCAAGGTCCGCGCGTTCGCGACGGCCGCCAACATGCCGCAGTTCGCGCAGGCCTTCCAATGCAAGCCCGGCGACAAAATGATGCACACGGGCGACAAGCTGGTGAAGATCTGGTAGCGATCCCGGGATTCGGGTTCCCGGGACGAGTGCAGATCACTTCAAGGCTTGAACTTCGACGCCGCACGCAAGTGCGGCGTTCTTTTTGCCAGCGCGCCTGTGTTCGCGGCAACGGCCATGCAGTCCATTGTGGCCTGATTCGTATCGCACGCGTATTGCGAATCGTTCGCATTTGCCTTATTATCAGCCGCGCACCGCCCGCCATCCGCGGGCGAATTTCTTCCAGTCGCCGCTGCGACTCGCGATCCCTCGCCCATGCCGGGCCTGCGCGATTGCGACCATTCGGCGCACAAGAACAAGGCGCACCTCCAATGCCCGGCATCAAGCATCGCAAGCACTTCCACCACCGGCCGCTCGCCCTTTCCACGTTGATGACCGGCATCGCGCTCGGCCTGCCCTCGCTCGCAGCGAGCCCGGCGAACTCACCGGCATCGCTGGAAGCGAGCCCGACGCAACTGCCCGTCGTCAACGTCAAGGCCACGCGCAACCCCTACAAGGCCGATGCGATGCAATCGCCCAAGTTCACGCAGTCGCTGCTGGACACCCCACAGACCATCAACGTGATCGGCAAGGAAATCATCCAGCAGCAAGGCGCCACCACGCTGACCGAAGCGCTGCGCAACAGTCCCGGCGTCGGCACCTTCTACGTCGGTGAGAACGGCAGCACCTCGACGGGCGATGCTGTCTACATGCGCGGCTTCGATGCGGCCGGAAGCATCTTCGTCGACGGCGTGCGCGACCTCGGTTCGATCTCGCGCGACGTGTTCGACACCGAGCAGGTCGAAGTCATCAAGGGCCCCGACGGCACCGTGTACGGCCGCACCACGCCGACCGGCGCGATCAACATGGCCAGCAAACAGCCGCTGCTGGACAACCGCATGGCCGCGACGCTGGCGTACGGCGGCTGGAACCGGAAGCGCGGCACCGTCGACTGGAACCAGGCGATCGGTGAACACGCGGCCTTCCGCCTCAACGTGATGGACCAGAACAGCGGCGTCCCGGGCCGCGACACCGTGAAGAACGATCGCTGGGGCATTGCGCCGTCGCTCGCGTTTGGGCTCGGCACGCCGACCACCGTGTATCTCGACTTCCTGCACATCACCCAAAACAACATCCCCGACGGGGGCGTTCCCACCATCGGTTTGCCGGGCTATTCATCGCCCGATCCCGCTCGCCCGTTCCTTTCCGACGCCACCGCAGTCGATCCATCGAACTTCTACGGCACGGCTGCCGACCACGACGACGTCAAGTCCGACATGGCGACACTGATCGTGCAGCACGAACTTTCCGGCAGCGCAGCGCTGCACGACACCCTGCGTTGGGGCCGCACGCGAGAGCATTACCTGCTGACGTCGTTCATGGGCAGCGCGGCCAACCTGCTGACGCCCGATCCGCTCGACCCGGCAACCTGGACCATCGCGCGCAGCAATCCGACCTTCAAGGACCAGACCAACCGCATCCTCACCAACCAGCTCAACTTCACCGTCAACTTCGACACGGGCAGCGTCACGCACGATCTCAGCACCGGCTTTGAATTGACGCGCGAGGAACTCGGCACCGGTGGTTACGCCGCGCTGGACGGGAGCACCTGGACACCCGCGAGTTTGTACGACCCGAACCCGGATACCGCGATCGGCCTCGTCATCGGCGACAACGGCACGTGGAGCCGTGCGCGCACCGACACCGCCGGCGTTTATGCCTTCGACACCATGAAGTTTGGCGAACACTGGATGTTCATCGCGGGTGGACGGTTGGATCACTACAACACCGAATTCGAAAGCGTCGTCGCGTGCGGCGGCCGCAGCACGCCCGCCTGCGGCGACTTGCCGACCGGCGCGCCAGTGGCCGGTCTGGATGCGAACAAGCGCGGCAATCTCGCGAGCTACAAAATGGGCCTGGTTTACAAGCCCGCCGCGAACGGCAGCGTGTACGCCAACTTCGCGACGGGCAGCGAACCGCCCGGCGGCAACAATCTCGCGTTCAATGCATCGGCAAGCAATGCCGACAATCCGATCTTCGACCCCCAGAAGGCGCGCACGGTGGAAGTCGGCGCCAAGTGGAACGTGTTCGGCGACCAGTTGCGGCTGACCGCCGCGCTGTTCCGCACCGTCGTCAGCAACCTCGTCGCGCAGGATCCCGTGGACCTGCAGTACTACCAGATCGGTCACGAACGCGTGCAGGGCATCGAACTGGGCGCCGTCGGACAGATCACCCGGCACTGGGCGGTCAGCGCCGGCTACACCTTGATGAACACGCGCGCGGACGGCGGCATCGTCAGCAGCGCCACCACGCCTTCGGCGCCCGCCACCGACGGTTCTGGCAGGCTCGCCTACACGCCCCGGAGTTCCTTCACCGCCTGGAGTACCTGGCGTCTGCCGCACCACGTCACCCTCGGCGCCGGCGCGCGCTACTCGGGCGAAATGCAACGCGGCCACGACGGTGCCATCGGCACACCGGCCTTCACCGACGCGTATTGGGTGTTCGACGGCATGGCCAGCTACGGCATCAACCGGCACGCGTTGCTGCAGCTCAACGTCTACAATCTGTTCGACAAGCGTTACGTGGCCGCGATCAACAAGAGCGGTTACCGCTACACACCCGGCGCGCCGCGGTCGGCCATGCTGACTTTGAACATCAAGTATTGAGCGATCGATGCTGCTGCACATCGAGAACCTGCTGGATGCCGCGACCATTGCGCGCATGCGCGCGAGGCTGGATGGCGCGGCGTGGATCGATGGCCGCGAAACGGTCGGGCCGCAGGGTGCGCAGGTCAAACGCAACCAGCAATTGCCTGACGCATCGCCGCTGCGGGCGGAACTTGGACGCGAGGTATTGGCCGCTTGCGCGCGCCACCCGGAATTCCACGCAGCCACGTTGCCGGCGAAGATCCTGCCGCCGCGGTTCAATCGCTACGTGGACGGCGGCACCTACGGCGCGCACATCGACGGCGCCGTGATGGCGTTGGCGGACGGCAGCCAGTTGCGCAGCGACATCGCCTGCACGGTGTTCCTCGCCGATCCCGGAAGCTACGACGGCGGCGAATTGATCGTCGACGATACCTACGGCGAACACGAAGTTAAACTGCCTGCAGGCGACGCCATCGTGTACCCGGCTTCAAGCCTGCATCGCGTCGAACCGGTGACGCGCGGCGCACGCGTGGCCGCGTTCTTCTGGATCCAGAGCCTGGTGCGCGACGAAGCGCAACGCCGAACGCTGCTGCAACTCGACACCGCGATTCGTGCGCTCGCCGCCAGCGGTGCCGATGCCGCAGCCGTCAAGCAACTCACCGGGGTGTATCACAACCTGCTGCGGCGATGGTCGGAGACGTAGGTTGGGCTGACGCCGGCTTCATCGGCCGAAGCCCAACGGTGCTGCGCGAGCCGACCAGCGTGCCACGCGTGCTGCGGACACCGACTCCCGATCGCGCTGCGCACGCCTGGAACGACGACCTGCGCCACGTCGGGTTTCACATTGCATCCAGCCCAACCCGCACTGCCGATAGCCTACGTTCGGGCCAACGGAACCCACGTCCACGCCATCGGCAGGTTCATTTTTCCGGCAACGGGCACCGCAACGCGCGATAATGCGCAGCTTTCGGCAAGCGGATTCGCGATGGACTACATTCCGGGCCAACGCTGGGTGTCGGACGCGGAGCCCGAACTCGGCCTCGGCACCGTGTTGCGTTGTGACGATCGTGCGGTGCAGGTACTGTTCGCGAAGTCCGGGGTGGTACGCAATTACGCCTCGCACGGTGCGCCGCTCGCGCGCGCCGCGTTCCGCGTCGGCCAACGCATCGCGGGGCGCGGCATCAGCTTCGTGGTCGAACGCATCGACCTTCGCGACGGCCTGCTGGTGTATTCGGGCGAGAAGCGCGAACTCGCGGAAGGCCAACTCGACGACGAACAATCGCTGTCGCAAGCCGATGCGCGGCTGATTTCCGCGCGTACCGACAAGCCCCACCACTACGAATTGCGCAAGCGCGTCCTGCTGGCGCGCGCGGCGGCGCGCCGTTCCGATGCATGGGGCATCCTGTCGGCGCGCGTCGATCTGCTGCCGCATCAGCTCGGCGTGGTCGCAGCGTGCATGGAGCGCGAGCACCCGCGCGCGCTGCTGGCCGACGAGGCGGGGCTCGGCAAGACCATCGAAGCCGGAATGCTGGTCGCACGCATGCTGGCGACCGGCCGCGCGGCGCGCGTGCTGGTCCTGGTGCCCGAAGCGTTGCTGGTGCAGTGGTTCGTGGAAATGCGCCGGCGCTTCCAGCTCGCGTTCGCGATCATCGACGAGGAACGCTGCACTGCGATCACCGCGGCCGATCCCGCCCGGAACCCCTTCGAAGACGAGCAACTCGCGATCGCTTCCGTCGCGTGGCTGGGCCGCGATGCGCAGCGACGCGGTCAGGTGCTGGCGGCAGGCTGGGACATGCTGGTAGTGGACGAAGCCCATCACCTCGAGTGGACGCCGGAAGCAGCGAGTCCGGAATACCAGGTGGTGGAAGCGCTCGCAGCGATCACGCCGAGCGTGGTGCTGCTGACCGCCACGCCGGAACAACTGGGTCGCCGCGCGCACTTCGCGCGATTGCGCTTGCTGGACCCTGCGCGTTTCGACGACCTCGGGCGTTACCTCGCCGAAGCGGAAGGTTATGCCGGGCTATCTTCCATCGCGGAACGCATCGCGTCCGGCGAACCACTGGGCGACGACGAGCGTGCCGCATTGTGCGCGCGCTTTCCGCACGACCCGGCGCTGCAGGCGCTGGCCAACGCGTATCCGGAAAGCGCGGACGCGTTGCTGTCGGCGCTGATCGACCGCCACGGCACGGGCCGGGTGATGTTCCGCAATCGCCGCGACAGCGTCGGCGGATTTCCGGGGCGCCAGCTCGACATCGAAGCCAGCGCCGATGCCGACGCATCGCCGCAACCGAAGCTGCTTGCCGAATTCGAGGACGACATGCGCGGCGCGGCAGCGGAGCCGCGCGCACTCGACTATGCCGACGATCCGCGCATCGAATGGCTGGTCCGGCTGCTCGACGCGCACCGCGATGACAAGTTCCTGCTGATCGGGACGACGCGCGCCAAGGTCGAGGCGATCGATGCGGCGCTGCGCACGCGCACCGGCGCCAGGGTCGCGAGTTTCCACGAAGCGATGACGCTGCTGCAACGCGACCGCGCGGCGGCCTGGTTCGCACAGTCCGATGGCGCACGTTTGCTGCTGTGTTCGGAAATCGGTTCGGAAGGACGCAACTTCCAGTTCGCACATCGGCTGGTGCTGTGGGACTTGCCGCTCGATCCGGACCTGATCGAACAGCGCATCGGACGCCTTGACCGGATCGGCCAGCGCCAAGTGGTGGCGTTGCACGTGGCGGGCTTGCCGGGCACCGCCCAGCAGGCGCTCGCGCGTTGGCATGCCGAAGGTACGCGCGTCCTCCGTGAATGTCCGGCCGACGGCCGCGAGCTGCTGCGCCGGCACGGCGACGAACTGATCCGGGTCGCGCGCGCCCATGCCGAGGCTGGCGAATCCGACGACCCGGAACTGGACGGCCTCGTCAGCGCGACAGCAGTCACGCACGCGGAGCTTTCCGAAGCCATCCGATCGGGACGCGATCGCCTGCTCGAACTCGCCGCGCGCAATGCGGGCGGCAAGGCGCTGCTCGATGCGATCCGGGCATCCGACGAAGATGCGCCATCACACACGCTGATGCAGGAATGCTTCGAACCGTTCGGCGTCCACGTCGAGGACCTGGGCGGCGGAACCCTCCTGCTCGACCCCGAATTCCTGTCCACCGACGCCCTGATTGGCTTCACCGACGGTCCGCGGCGCGCCACTTTCGACCGCACGCTGGCGCTCGCACGCGAGGAACTGGATCTGCTGCGGATGGACCATCCGCTCGTGCTCAGCGCGTTCGACCTGCTGCTGACCGGCGAATTCGGCAATGCATCGTTCCTGGTCGACTCCGCATTGCCGGCGCGCAGCGTGCTGCTGGAAGCGCTGTACGTGGTCGAATGCGTGGCGGACGTGCGGCTGGACGCGTCGCGTTTCCTGCCGCCGACCCCGTTCGCCGTGTGCGTCGATTCGCGGCTCGCGGCGCGCGACTACACGCCTTCCGCGCCGTCACTCGCGCGGGCGCGTGAACGGATGCCCGACATCTCGCGCTACCGCCGCTACCTCGCGCAACTGGTGCCGCCCATGCTGGAAGCTGCCGATGCGTTGGCGAGTGAAAGCGCGCGTGACGTCACGGGTGCGGCGATCGCGGATGCGCGTGCCGCACTCGATGCTCGGTTGCAGCGCCTGCAGGCGTTGGCGGAAATCAACGCCTCGGTGACACCGGACGAAATCGCGGCGGCGGCATCCACGCGCGAAATGACCTTGGCAGCACTGACCCATGCACGCCCTCGCCTCGACGCCGTGCGGATGGCAGTGAGCGCCGATTTCCTGTCGTTGCGGTAGGTTGGATGCGCGAGGGTATGACTTTGGGCTTCCGCCGATGGAGCCGGCTTCAGCCCAACCTACGAGCTGGATGTGCAGCGACCATGGATGATCGCATCAACTACGGCCGACGAGCGAGTTCCGGATTGTCCCGCGTCACCGGCATCAAGTCCTTCTTCGACACGCCCAGCCACAGCAGCATCGGGCTGGCGAAGAATATCGACGACAGCGTGCCGACCAGGATGCCGATCAGCATGGTGATCGCGAAGCCGTGCACGGCAGAGCCGCCGAACAGCCACAGGCAGGCCATCGTGATGGCGGTGAACACCGAGGTGATGATGGTGCGCGACAAGGTATTGTTGATCGCGCGGTTGAGGATCTGCGGCGTGTCGGCCTTGCGCGTCAAGCGGAACAGCTCGCGCACGCGGTCGAACACCACGACCTTGTCGTTGATCGAGTAACCGATCACCGCGAGGATGGATGCCAGCACGGTCATGTCGAATTCGCGCTGCACCAGCGCGATGATGCCGACCGTGATCACCGTGTCGTGGATTTCACTGGCCACTGCCGCGAACGCGAAGCGTTTTTCGAAGCGCGCCCACAGGTAGACCATGATGCCGATGATCACCACGATCGCCGCGTAGATGCCGCTGGTCTTCAATTCCTGTCCGACTTCGGGACCGACGAAGTCCGGCGCTTTTGCCAGCTTCGCGCCGGAATTCGATGCCTGCAATGCGGACATCACGCGTTTGGATACCGCGCCCGCCACCAGGTCCGGGCTTTGCTTGGCGCCGGCTTCCTTGGGCGGCTGCAGGCGGATGGAAATTTCGCGCGTGCCGCCCATGCTCTGCACGACCGCGTGTTCGAATCCGGCGCGGGTCAGGGCTTTGCGCACGTCACCCACGTCAACCGGCTTCTCGTAGGTCACATTGAGCAGGATGCCGCCCGTGAAGTCGAGGCCGTAGTTCATCCCCTTCACGGTGATCGCCCACACCGACACGATCAGCATGACCGCCGAAATGACGATGCTGACCTTGCGCATGCCAAGGAAGTTGATGTTGAGGTCGTGGTGGAATATTTCCATGGATGTCGCTTTTCTCTGTGAACCCCTCTCCCTCCGGAGAGGGCCAGGGGTGGGGGTTCATGCTGTGGGCCTGCGTATTTCGCCGTACCCTCAGCCGCCCCTCACCCAAAGAGCGAGGGGAAATCCAATCAAACCCAGAGCGTCTTGAGCTTGCGTTTGCGGCCGCCATGGATCAACGCGGTGATCGCGTGGGTCATGGTCACCGAAGTGAACAGCGAAGTCGAAATACCGATGAACAGCGTGATGCCGAACCCCTTGATCGCGCCGGAACCCACGGTGATCAGGCCCAGCGCCGCCAGCAAGTGGGTGACATTGGCGTCCAGGATCACCGACCACGCCTTCTCGTAACCCGCCCGGATCGAGGCCAACGGCGTCGATCCATTTCGGAGTTCCTCGCGGATGCGCTCGCAGATCAGCACGTTTGCGTCGATCGCCATGCCGAGAGTCAGCACGATACCGGCGATGCCGGGCATGGTCAGCGTCACGCCGACCGCCGACATCACCGCGATCAGGATCAAGAGGTTGAACACCAGCGCAATGTCCGCGACCAGCCCGAACAGCCGGTAGTAGATCGCGGCGGCGAGCAGCACCAGCGAAAGGCCCAGTATGACCGCGCGCTCGCCCTTCTTGATGTTGTCCTGGCCGAGGCTGGGGCCGATCACGCTCTGCTCGACGATGTCCATCGGTGCCGCCAGCGAGCCCGAACGCAGCATCAGCGACAGCGTCTGAGCTTCCTGCTGGGTCAGGCCGGTGGTCTGGAATTTCTTGCCGAACACGCCCTGGATCACCGCATTGTTGAGCACCGTCTCGGTGGTCTTGGAAGAATGCACTTCCTTGCCGTCCACGATCTTCACCACCGGCGTGGTTTCGATGTAGACGACGCCCATCCGCTTGCCGACGCTCTCGGTTGTGAAATCCAGCATCTTGCGCGCACCGCTGGAATTGAGCGTCACGTTGACGTTCGGCATCCCGGTTTGCTGGTCGTAACCGGACGAGGCGTCGACCAGTTCGTCGCCGCTCACGATCACGCGCTTCTTCAGCACGACCGGAGTGCCGTCCTTCATGTAGTACAGCCGGTCATCGGGCGGCACGTTGCCGGTGCGGGCGGCCTCCTGCGGATTCACGTTCGGATCGTCGGCGTGATATTCCAGTGTCGCGGTCGCGCCCAGCACGCGCTTGGCCTCGGCGGTGTCCTGCACGCCCGGCAGCTCGACGACGATCCGGGTCTGGCCCTGCTGCTGGATCAAGGGCTCCGACACACCCAGCGCGTTGATGCGGTTGCGCAAGGTGGTGACGTTCTGGGTGATGGTGGTCTGCGCCAGTTTCTGAAGCACGTCCGACTTGATCGAGGCATGCAGCGTGTAGCCACCGCCCGGCGTGCGACCGTTGGAGAGATCGAGATCGGTCGCGTCGCTGCCGATGATGCCGGCGGCCCGATCGCGGTCGTCCGACGTCTTGAACACGGCCTGCACGCCATCGCCGCTCAGCGACACGGAATCGACCGGGATCTGTTTCTGGCGCAGCGTGGACCGGATATCGTCCAGGTAGCGCTGCTGCTGTTTCTGCAGCACCGCGTTCTGGTCCACCGCCATCAGGAAGTGCACGCCGCCCTGAAGGTCGAGGCCCAGCGGCATCGCGCGCGCGCCGATCTTCTGCAGCCAGGGCGGCACCGTGGTCGCGAGGTTCAACGCGACCGTGTAGTCATCGCCCAGCGCCACGCGCAACACATCGGAACCGCGCAACTGCACGTCGGTGTTGGCAAAGCGCACCAGCATCCGGTCCTTCTCGATCGAGATGTCCTGGTAGGACACGTCCGCCTTGTCGAGATCGGTGGCTACCTTCTTCTGCAGGGTCGCGTCCACCTTGGCGTCGCGATTGGCCACGATCTGCACGGCGGGTTGCGGCCGGAACGCATTGGGCGCGGCGTACAACAGCCCGAGCACCATCGCGAGGGCGACCAGCCAGTATTTCCAGCGGGGAAAGTCGATCATGGTTCGGAAAGAGTGGTCTGCGCGGATGAAGGCACGCCCGAAGGCATGCTCACGAGGATTTCAGCGTGCCCTTCGGCAGCACGTTGGAGACGGCGCCTTTCTGCACGCGGATCTGCACGTTGTCGGCCACTTCCACCGTGAGGAAATGCTCGCCGACGTTTTCCACGCGGCCCAGGATGCCGGCCGCGATCACTTCGTCGCCCTTGGCGAGCTCGGAAATCATCTTGCGCTGTTCCTTGGCGCGCTTCTGCTGCGGACGGATCAGCAGGAAGTAGAACACCACGAACAGCAGGATCAGGAAGCCGAACGAGTACATCGGGTTCGGTTCGCCCGCCGCGGCGGGCGCCGCAGCGGCGGCGAAAAGCGTCGAAAACATGTGGGACTCTCGGTTGTGGGGCGGCCGCAACAGCCGCGGGTCTGCCCAAAAGACAGCGGATTATGCCACGGCGGGCCGCCCTGCGCATGCGCCGCAAGGCATTGACCAGCCGAGCCGTGACGCAGGTTGGACACGCTGCGATAATTCCGGGTTCCGCAAAACCCCGAAGGAACCGCCACGATGCAGCACCTCACGGTCGTCACCACCGGCGGCACCATCGACAAGGTGTACTTCGACGCCAAGTCCGATTACCAGATCGGCGCGCCGCAGATCGGAGAGATCCTCGCGCAGCTGGGCGTCGCGTTCGAGTTCGATGTGGTGCCGATGCTGCGCAAGGACAGCCTCGAGATGACCGATGCAGATCGCGCGGCGATCCGCGATACCGTCGAGAAGCAACCACATCGGCACATCCTGATCACCCACGGCACCGACACCATGGTCGAAACCGCGCGGGCGCTGACCGGCATCGCCGGCAAGACCATCGTGCTGACCGGTGCGCTCAATCCCGCGCGTTTCCAGGGCTCGGATGCCGTCTTCAACATCGGCTGCGCGGTGGGCGCTGTGCAGACGCTCGACCACGGCGTGTGGATCGCGATGAACGGACGGATCTGGGATCCGGCGCAGGTGCGCAAGAACCGTGCGGCGAACCGCTTCGAGCAAGCTCGATAGCGATCCGCCCTCCCGTCGATCCAAAAAAGAGCCCGGCACGTGCCGGGCTCGAAATCGCCGATGGAACGCCGATGTCAAAGTGACGCTGCCGCCTGGCTCATGACGATGCTGCCGAAGCCGGTGCAGTAATCCCAGCCCGGGGCTGCGCTCTCGGCACCGTTGCTGCCGGAAGTCACGTCGTGGAACGCCGACGCAGGCAACTGATAGAGCTTCGGCGCCGCAAACCCGATGCCGGTGCCCTTCGCGGCGATCATGCGGGCCCAGAAGCCCACGAACAGCGGCGACGACAGGCTGGTGCCGCCGTACTGCGCCGGGCTGCCGTTGACGACGATGATGGCGCCGCTGTTGGGATCGGCATCGAATGCAATATCGGGCACGCCACGGGTCGTATGGCCCGCGTTCTGGCCCACTCCGACCTGCCAGCTCGGGATCGGCTCGAACGTGCTGGGGCTGCCGCCGGTACCGGACCATACCGTCTCGCCCTGCCAGGCCGTGGTCGTGGCATTCAGCGTGGTGCCGCCCACGGCCACCACGTACGGCGAACTCGCCGGCCAGCTCGGCGTGCTGCCTCTCGGGCCACCCTTGCCGCACTCGTTGGAGCCCGAATCACCCGAGGACACCGAGAAAGTCTGTCCCTGCGCATCGGCCTGCTGGAAGATCGCATCGGCGGCCGCGGCCGAACCGTCGCCCTGGGCGGAGGTCTCGCATTCGCCCAGCGACACATTGATGACTTTGGCGACATTCGCATTCACCACGGTGTTGAAGTCGGCCACCATGCTGGAATTCAACAGCGTCGGAATGTTGTAGAACACGATCTTGCCGATCTGGCCACCGCCCATGCCGACGATGTCCTGGCTGTCGAGATCCCACTCGGCCGTGCCGCTGGTGTCGGTACCCGTGCCACCCGTGTTGACGATCTGGGTCGTCACCGTCGCCAGACCGTTTTGCGATGTAAAGGTGTTGAGGTCGGAAAGCGTCTGGCTGAGATTCCCGTTTGAAATGATCCCCACGGTCACGCCGGCTGCGGTCGGCAAGCTGGCGCCACCGTAGATCGACGGGAACTGGGTCGGGTTGTGGCCGATGATGGAACCGCCGCCACCACCGCCGGGCTTGCCCTTCATGACATGCCCGACCGGATGCGGCACGTGCACCGTCTGCAGCCCCAGCACCCCGTTGACGCCATGCAGCGAAGCGGGAACCGCCGCGTCGCTGGCATTGGCGAAGGCATTGCGTCCGTCATGCGTATGCACGCGCACCAGGCTCACGTGAAATGCGGACTGCACGGCCGCCGCGGGCGCAGTCGCGGAAACCAGCAGGCGGTTGGATGCAATGCTGACGTCGGAGAAACCGTGCTGCGTGAGCCACGCCGCGACGGCATTCGCATCGGCTTCGCTGGGCCCGTACTGCGCGGTGAACTGGGCAGGCGTGAGGTTGGGGTGGTTCGGGTTGGCGATGAAGGCCTGCAGTTGCGCCTCGTTGCGCAATTGCAGTGAGACCGATACGCGCATGGATTGGTCGAAAGACATCGGTCCCGTCACCGTGTCGCCGGTGTGCAATACAGCGGCACGCGCCACCAGCGTGGTGCCGGCAGGCGCCGCGGCGCAGGCCAGCGAAGCGACGGCGAGGCCAAGGCCCACCACCAGACGTTTCATATGCGACTTGTGTGACATCGAGTTCTCCTCAGGAAGTGCACGAAGATGATCGAACTTGCGATACCCACGCACGGCTACGGCACGGAAATCCGTGCCAACACCACCTCCCCTGGCGCTTTTGCCCGCTTCAGCCGGAAGGCATGCGCGGAACGCCGAGTTCGACGTTGCAGACCACCTGAACGCGCCCTCACGCGCACACGGCAAGAAAACATTAGTCTTTCCGGTGATTCCAAGTCACGCTGCAATGCACCACCGCCCGCGGAGCACGCGGCTGGTGGCAGGCGCCGGACCCTCAGCGCCGGATGCCGCCCATCAAGTGAGTCGGCCGACTGCGCAGCACCCACGCCGCGAGTGCCAGCACCAGCAGCAACGGCGTCGCCCAATAGAACACCAACAGCAGGCCGCGCAGCGGCCCGCGCGACTGGGTGAACAACTGGCTGGCGGCGGTGGCCGGCGACGCGATGATCGAAGGATAGGCGTCGGCGAACGCGGCATCCGCCACGCGCTGGCCCAACGCGCCGGTATGGACGGCCAGTGGTTCGCCCAGCACGATGTAGGTGTGCAGCAGCGGCGCGTTTGCGCGCGCGGAAGATGCAATAGCGGGCCCGACGTCGGGTTCCCGCGCGAGCGACCCGTACAGCCACGCATCGAACGCGAGACACAGCACGAACAGCGTCAACAACATTCCGTATTTGCGCATCGCCTGCCTCCTTCCCGCCAAGCATCGCAAGCGGCCCGTGGACGGTCAATGGGCAGCCACCGTCCTCGCAAGAAAAGGGTCCGGCCGAGCGGCCGGACCCGAGATTTACGACGAACCGGTGTGCGATGACGGGCTCCCTCAGAACGTCATGCTCCAGCCGTTCAAGGTGCCGTAATCGCCACCATCGCCCCAGATGTCATCGTCGATCACCTTGAGTTTCCAGGTGCCGTTGCTCGATACGGATGAGGCGTTGATGTCGTACGTCTTGTCGATGTTGCCGTCGTTGTTGTGATCGGGGTACTGCAGGATCGCGTAGGCCCCGTTCGGCGCATACAACACGATTTCCAGATCGCCCGACCAGTTGTGCGTGATGTTCACATGCACCGGCAGGTCGGACGGTGCGGCGCCCGATTCGCCCGTCACCGAAATATTGCTGGTGGCCGTCCCGTTGTCCGGAATCACGTAGTGATTGTCGTTCGAGAACGTTCCGCCCGGCGGGGGCGGCGGCGGTGGTGGCGGTGGAGGCGGCGGCGACGTGCCACCACCACCACTGCCGGCCACGTTGCCCACGAAGCTCGCGATGTTGATCGACCCGAAGCCGGTGGTGTAGTCCCATCCCGGCGCGGCCGTTTCACCGCCGTTGCTGCCCGACGCCACGTCGTGGAAATCGGACGAGTAATGCGACGCAGCGTCCTGATAAACAAGCGGCGCCGCGAAGCCGAGGCTGGAATTCGCTGCCAGGGTGCGCGCCCACACGCCCACGAACAGCGGCGACGAGAGACTGGTTCCACCGATCTGCTCGCTCGAACCGTCCACGATCACCAGTGCACCGGAATTGGGGTCGCCATCGAAGGCCACGTCCGGCACGCCACGCGTGGAATGGCCCGCGTTCTGGCCCACGCCCTGTTGCCAACTCGGCATCGCCTCGAAGGTGCTGGGGCTGCCGCCGGTGCCGTCCCAGACGGTCTCGCCCGTCCAGGTCGTGCCGCTGGTGCTGAGCGTGGTGCCACCGACCGCCACCACGTATTGCGAATCGGCGGGCCAACTCGGGGTCGTGCCGCCGTCACCGCACTCATCGGCGCCGGAGTCTCCCGACGAGATCGAGAACGTGACACCTTCGGCATCGGCTTCCTGGAAGACGTTGTCGCCGGTAGCCGCGCCGTTGGTCTCGCTACCCGTTTCGCAGCCGCCGATCGAAACGTTGACGACCCGCACCTGGCCACTGGTGGTGGCCTTGCTGAAACCATCCACCAGATCCTGGGTGGAAAGTTGCGGGATGTCGTACAGATACAGCGCCTGCACGCCACCGCTGATGCCGACGATGGCCTGGCTGTCCATGTCCCATTCGGCGTCACCGCTGGTGTCGGAACCGCCCCCGTCCACCGTCACCACGTTCATCGGGATGTTGGCGTAGCCGTTCTGGCTGAGGAACGTCTGGAAATCGTTCAGCACGTTGCTCATGCTGCCCTGCGTGATGATGCCGACGCTGACCGATGACCCGGTCGCGGTGCTGCCGGCGCCGTAGATCGACGCGAAATCGGCGGGGTTGTGCCCGGTCTGGGCCAAGGTCGAAACCATCGGCTTGGCCGGCATCACGTGGAACTTGTGCACGTTCTGCAGGCCAAGCACTTCATTGACGACGCCGCGCAGCGCGGTCGGAATGCGCGCCGGCGTGGCATTGGCGAACGCCAGCCGCCCCTTGCGCGTGCGGACGTTCACCATGCTGGTGTGGAACGCGGATTGCACCGTGCCCACCGACGCCTCGCCCGATACCAAAAGGTTGTCGGGCGTCACCGCGATGTGGGTGAAGCCCTGCTGGTGCATGAACGCCTTGACCTGGTTCACCTGCGCCACGGTCGGTCCGTATGCCGCCATGAACTCGGCGTGGCTCAGGTTCTTGCGGTGCGGTTCGGCGATGAACTTCTTCAGTTGCGCTTCGTTGCGCCAATGCAGCGACATCGTCACGCGCATCGGTTTGGTGAGCGCCATCGGCCCGACCACCGAATCGCCCGTCCGCAATCGCGTTGCCTGCGTGACGACAGCGGTGTTGGCGACGCCCACAGTGGGCGTTGCAGCAATGGCCGCCGATCCGGCGGCCAGGCCCATGGCAACGACTAAAGCCTTCAATCTGGGATTGCTTGGCATCATTGAGCTCCTGCTGATGGGAAGGAGCACGGACACGCCTTGCGGGCACGCATCCGTGCGACGCGAATCCGCGATGCTTACTCCCCACCCGGCAGCGAAGCCGCCAAGCCCTGCTTGATTCCTCACATGTGCCGCGCCGGTCGACACGACGCGAATGCGGATTGCCCGGCCGGCGCCCTCAACAACCGGCGGACCCTGCAACCGTAAACAAATGTAAATTCCCGGTCACGCCGCGATGCAGCAATGCGTTCAGTGCGCGGACAGGAACTTGAACATCGCGTGACGGCGAGCGAGACCTACATCATGCCGGTCTGCAGCTTGGCCTCGTCCGACATCATCGTCTGGTTCCACGGCGGGTCGAACACCAGGTCGATCTGCGCCTCGGATACGGTCGGAATCACCTCAAGCTTGGTGCGCGCGTCCTCCACCATGATGTCGCCCATTCCGCAGCCCGGCGCGGTGAGGGTCAACTTGACGTACACCTTGCGGCTGCCGTCATCGAGGTGCTCCATGCTGAGGTCGTAGACGAGTCCCAGATCCACCACGTTGATCGGAATTTCCGGATCGAACACGGTGCGCAACTGTTCCCACACCACCAGCTCGACGTCTTGGTCGTTCGGATTCTCCGGCACCGAAAGCGGCGCCGGCGGCGGCTTGCCCAGCGCGTCCGCATCGTTGCCGTCCACGCGAAACAGGCTGCCCTCGACGTAAACCGTGAAGCTGCCGCCCAGCGACTGGGTGATGTAGCCGTTCTGACCCGCAGGCAGCGTGACGGCATCGCCGTAAGGTACGTGCACCGCGGGACAATCGCGCTGCAGGGTGAAAGGTTCGCTGGAAGCACTGAATCCGGACATGGTTTTCCGAGCTGGACGTGGGAGGCACGCGTGGGCAACACGCAACGTGCAAGGATACCAACACGCCGTGCGTGGATTTCTTGATGGAGGTCAGGCGCGCCCATCACAAGATGAGACCACCACGGCAGCGCCGCGCAGGGGTGCTGGTCTATCATCGGACAATCGCCTTGTCCGATCCGCTCCCTTGGACGACTCCGTCAGCATGCCGCCGACCACCGCCTCCGTGCATTCCGCGAGCACGCTGTTCGGGCGCGTACTTGGTTGCCTCACCTCGGCTTTCGGATGGCTGATGTGCACGCTCGCCGCGGGCGCGGTCGCGGCATTCGCCGCGATCGTGTTGGGTGTGCGCCCCGGCTTGCCGATCCTCGTGCTGGCGTTGCCACTGACGCTGATGCTGAAAGCCTGCGGGTGCTTGTCCACGCGCGGCTCTGCCGCGATCGCAGTCATCGCGGTTTTGCTGGCCGGGTTCTATGCCACGTGCCTGGTCGCGGTCGCCCGCATCGCGGCGACCACCGGATATGCGTTCGGCGAAGCCTTTCGCACTGGCGGCGTCGGACTGATGCTACAGGTGGCCGAACTCGGACTGGATGCACTCACAGTGCTGGTGCACGCGGGCGCGGCCGTGATCGCCGCGGCATTCGCGGCGTGGCTGGCACGGTCGAGACCATGACCACGACATCGTACCGTCACCCATCGAGCGTCTTGAGGCCCGCCACCAGTTCGCTCGCAGCCGCCTGCCCGTCGCCATACAACATGCGCGTGTTGTCGGCGTAGAACAGCGCATTCTCGATGCCTGCAAAGCCCTTGCCGCGTCCGCGCTTGATCACGATGACGTTCTTCGCCCTGGCGACGTCCAGGATCGGCATCCCGTAGATCGGGGAATTCTTGTCCGTGCGCGCGACCGGATTCACCACGTCGTTGGCGCCGATCACCAGCGCGACATCGGTGTTCGGGAATTCCGGATTGATGTCGTCCATGTCCTCGATCAGGTCGTACGGCACCCCCGCTTCGGCCAGCAGGACGTTCATGTGGCCCGGCATGCGGCCCGCGACCGGATGGATCGCGAACTTCACCTTGACGCCGCGATCGATCAGGAGCCTGGCGAATTCCCAGATCTTGTGCTGTGCCTGCGCCACCGCCATCCCGTAGCCCGGCACGATCGCGACGCGTTCCGCGTACGCCATCATCACTGCGGCGTCGCTGGCATCGATCGGTTTCAACGCGCCCGCGATTTCCTGCTGCGCTGCGCCGCCGCCACCGCCGAAATTGGAGAACAGCACGTTCCCGAGCGAACGGTTCATCGCCTTCGCCATCAACTGCGTCAACAGCGTGCCGGCCGCGCCCACCACCATGCCCGCGATGATCATCGCCTCGTTCTGCAGCACGAAGCCTTCGAACGCGACCGCAAGACCGGTGAAGGCGTTGTACATCGAGATCACCACCGGCATGTCGGCGCCGCCGATCGGCAGCGTCATCGCGATGCCGAATACCAGTGAAAGCACGATGAAGCCAATCAGCAGTCCCCACTCGAACGCGTGGCCCTCGATGCCCGCCGCCAACGCCAGCGCGCCGCACACGACTGCGGCAGCGAAGATCGCGAGATTCACCCAACGCTGCAGCGGAAACACGAAACGGCGGTCCATCCAGCCCTGCAGCTTCGCGAACGCGATCAGCGAACCGGTGAACGACACCGCGCCGATCAGGACGCCGACGAAGGCCAGCACCAATTCCGTGGTGCCGAGACGCCCCGCCACATCGGCCCAGGCTTCCGGCTGGATGGGCGAGGTGTCCGGCACCAGCTTCAGTGCCGCGTTGAACTTGATCAACTCGACGGCGCCGATCGCCGCCGCCGCGCCGCCGCCCATGCCGTTGAACAGCGCCACCATCTGCGGCATCGCCGTCATCGGCACGCGCCGGCCGACGATCCACGACAGCACCACGCCAATCACGATCGCCGCGATCATCCAGCCGAGGTTGTGCATGCCCGGCAGGAAGAACGTCACGATGATCGCGGCCGCCATGCCGGCGCCCGCCCACACGATGCCCGTCCGCGCGGTCCGCGGGGAGCTCATGCGTTTCAGACCCCAGATGAAAAGAACGGCGGCGATGAAATAGATCGCTTCGACGATGGTGGGAACCCAGGTCGGGAGCGTCATCGCATCTTCTCCGCGGATTGCGAAGCAGCGGGCTTCGATGCCTTGAACATTTCCAGCATCCGTTCGGTGACGACGTAACCACCCGCCACGTTGCCGGCTGCCAGCAGCACCGCGGCCACGCCGATCGCAATCTCGATCGGGGTCTCGGCGTGCCCCAGCGCCACCATCGCGCCGACCAGCACGATGCCGTGCACGAAATTGGAACCCGACATCAGCGGCGTGTGCAAGATGACTGGCACCCGACTGATGATCTCGTAGCCGGTGAATGCCGCCAACATGAAGATGTACAGTGCGAGAAAACCGGTAATCATGTTTCCCTCCTGCGATCTCGGCGCATCATGTGCGGGCCGGGTGCCGCGGTCAACCCATTTCCGGCTGTCGCGTTATCAAGGGCAAGACAGGATGCGCGAGACCACGGATGCCGAACCGATCCCCGCCAGCGGGGCCGCCATGAACGCCGTCGCGGTGTTCGAAGCGCCCATCGCGGCGCCAGGCGCGGAAGTTTCGCGTCCGGTCGCGGCGACCATCGAAGCGTTCCTGGCCTCGGTCGAGCGGCGCGCGTGGCGCATCGCGGAAATTGCGCTGCACGATCCGGACGAGGCACTGGACGCGGTGCAGGACGCGATGCTGCGGCTGGTCCGGCACTACTCCGGCAAACCGGCCGAGGAATGGCCGCCGCTGTTCTGGGGCATCCTGCGCCGACGCGTCACGGACCTGCAGCGCCGGCGCACCGTGCGCAACCGGATCATGGTCTGGACGGGGCGCGCGACGAACGAAGACGACGAAAAACTGCCGGCATGGGAAGCGCCGGATCCCGGCCCCGACCCGGCGCGCACACTCGCCTCGCGGCAGGCGCACGCGGCAATGTCGGAGGCCGTCCGCGCGCTGCCGCGCCGCCAGCAGCAAGCGTTCCTGCTGCGCGTGCTGGAGGGCCTGGACGTGGCCGACACGGCGAGGGCGATGGGTTGCAGCGCCGGCAGCGTCAAGACGCACCTGTCGCGCGCAATGGATGCGTTGCGGACGAAACTCGAGGACTGGCGATGAACAAGCTGCCGGAAAACGCGATCGATGCATTGCCCGGCGACGCCGAAATCGAATCGCGCAGCCGTGCAATTTTCAGGCACGCCTGCGATAACACCGATTCGTACCATGCGCTGCGCTTGGGCATGGCACGCCGCAAGGCGGCACACGCCGGCGCGACGCGCGTCACGTCGCGCGTGTGGGGACCGTTGGCCAGCGCGGCCGCGTGCTGCGCATTGGTCGTCGGCGTGGTCTGGATGAATCCCGCGCGGCAAATCGGTCCCGCCGCAACGTCGGTGTCGTCGACGCCGGTCGAAACGGTCGGCGGCACCCCGGACGAAGTCACGCCGGAAATCGGCAGCACCCAGATGGAAATCGTGCAGGACCTGGATTTCTATCGCTGGTTGGCGGCACAACCCCGTGTCGCATCCGCACGTGACCGGGGTGCCCGCTGAACATGCGCATTCCGATGCCGACGACGGTGTTGTTCGCGGCATGTCTCGCGGCGGCGCCTTGCGCGACATTCGCGCAAACGACCCCGCCCATTCCGATGCAAAACGCACTCAGCGAATCGGTGAACGCGGGCACGGCGCAACCGCTCGCCTGGTCCGCCCTTTCGGCCGACCAGCAGCGCATGTTGGCGCCGCTGCAGGGGCAATGGGATCAACTGCAGCCCGCACGCCAGCGGCGGCTTGCCGAACGCGCGCGGCACTGGGCGACGCTGCCGCCGGAACATCGGCAGCAGATCCGCGAACGGCTCCGCCGCTGGGCCACGATGACCCCCGAACAGCGCCGGCAACTGCACGAAAACACGCGCGCGTTCCACGACCTTTCGCCCGCGGAACGCGCCAAGGTCAACGAAGCTTTCCGCAAGTTCCAGTCGCTGCCGCCGGCCGAGCGCCGCGCCCTGCGCGAACGCTGGCGCGCGATGTCGCCCGAACAACGGCATCGCTGGGCCACCGAGCATGCGGACAAACCGATTCCCGCGCATCCGCCCGCACACCAGGAACATTGAGCGGCAACTTGCTTGCGAGCCGCCGTCGAGACTGAAAGCAAGAGCAGCGCAGATCGTCAGGTTTTACCGAAGACCACCTCGCCATCGCGCGCGACGCAGGTTTTCGCCACCAGCTCGTCTTCGAAATCCGGTTTCCATGCGCCGTCGATGATCACGAGTTCGCTGAAATGGGCGAGGTTGCGCGCGTACATTTCCGAGGCGTGCAGCGGCGCCCCGGATGGCAGATTCAACGGTCCGATGATGGTGACGCCGTGGCGGTCGATGCGTTCGCCGGGTTGCGTGGCCTCGCAGTTGCCGCCGCCCTCGGCGGCGAGATCGACGATCACCGCGCCGGCTTTCATCCCGTCCACCATCGATGTCGGAATGATCTTCGGCGACGGCCGTCCCGGCACCGCGGCGGTGGTGACGATCACGTCCACGGTCTTGACGTGTTCGGCGAGCTTCGCCTGCTGTGCGGCGCGTTCCTCGGCGGTCAACTCGCGCGCGTAGCCACCCTGCCCCGCGGCGTTCACGCCGAGGTCGAGGAACTTTGCGCCCAGTGATTCGATCTGTTCGCGCGTTTCCGGGCGCACGTCGAAACCTTCGACCATAGCCCCCAGCCGGCGCGCCGTCGCGATCGCCTGCAGGCCCGCCACGCCTGCACCGATCACCAGCACTTTCGATGGGCGCAGGGTGCCGGCCGCGGTGGTGAGCATCGGGAAGAATTTCGGGGCGGCCTCGGCCGCGATCAGCATCGCGCGATAGCCCGCCACCGCAGCCTGCGAAGACAACACGTCCATCGCCTGTGCACGGCTGGAGCGCGGCAGCAGTTCCAGCGAAAACGCGCCGAGCCTGCGCTGCGCATACGCGGCGAGCCGGTCTGCCGCATTGTGCGGCCGCAGCTGGCCGATCAACGCCGCGCCCTCCTTGATGGCCGCAACGCGGTCATTCGACAGCGGCTGCACGCACAACACCACGTCGGCCTGCCCCGCCACCGACGCCGCGTCGGCGAATTCGATGTCCGGGTAGCCGGAATCGGGAAACCCGGCCGCCTCGCCGGCGCCGCGCTCCAGCACCACCCGCATTCCACGCGACGCGTACTTCTTCGCCGTTTCCGGCGTGATCGCGACACGGCGTTCGCCGTCCGCGGTTTCGCGCAAGGCGGAAATCGTGATGGGCATGCTGGTCTCCCGTTGCGATCACGGCATCGTAGCGCAAAGCGGTCGCGCACGGCTGGTAGACTTCCGTGATGCGTGACCAACATGCCGTCGACTTCCTCTGCAGCCGCCGTTCGGTGCCGGCCGCGCAATTGCTACCGCCGGGCCCCACGCCCGACGAACTTCGCGAAATCGTCGCCACCGCGATCCGGGTGCCCGACCACGGCAAGCTGACGCCGTGGCGACTGATCGCGTTCGCCGGTGATGCGGGCGCGCGTTATGGCGAGGCGCTGGCCGCGCTGCACGTGCAAGTCGATCCGGGCGTGCCCGAGAAGAAACTCGCCAAGGATCGCGAGCGCTTTGCGCACTCGCCGGTGGTACTCGCGGTGGTCGCACGCATCGACGAACACCACCCGAAGATTCCCGCGCAGGAACAACTGTTGTCGGCGGGCTGCCTGGCATTCAACCTGCTGTTGTCGGCGCAGGCGGCCGGCTTCGGTGCGCAATGGCTGACCGGCTGGTCGTGCTACGAACCCGAGGCCGCGAAATTGCTGGGACTCGCCCAAAACGAACGCGCGATCGCTTACATCCACATCGGCAGCCGCGGCACCGAGCCACCCGAACGGAATCGTCCGGCCGTCGAACAGATTCTGGGCGCATGGCGGGAATGAATGCCGCAATGCCCGCACAGGCGGTCGCCCCGGCTTCGACGCCGGTCGAAACGCTGTACCTGATCGACGCCAGCATGTACGTGTTCCGCGCCTGGCATTCGATGCCCAACGTGTTTTTCGACACCGACGGCGCGCCGGTCAACGCGGTGCACGGCTTCGCACGCTTCCTGCTGGACTTCGTGGAACGCACGCGCGCGCGCCATGCCGTCGCCGCGTTCGACATCGCGCTCACCAGTTCCTTCCGCAACGCGATCTACCCCGCCTACAAGGCCAACCGCGACCCGGCGCCGCCGGAACTCAAGCGCCAGTTCGAATACTGCCGTGAACTGGCTGCGGCATTCGGACTGGTCGTGCTGGCCGACGCCGCCTACGAGGCCGACGATTTGATCGGCAGCGTGCTGGTCGCGATGCACGCGCACGGACTGCGTTCCGTGATCGTGTCCGCCGACAAGGATTTCGGGCAGTTGCTGCAGCATGACGCCGAACAATGGGATTACGCGCGTGGCCATCGCTGGGGCGCCGCGGGCGTGCCGGCGCGTCTCGGCGTCGAAGCGCACCAGGTCATCGACTTCCTCGCGCTGACCGGCGACGCGATCGACAACATCCCCGGCGTGCCCGGCGTCGGGCCCAAGAGCGCGGCCGCGCTGCTCGCGCATTTCGGTTCGCTCGACGAGCTGTTGGCGCGCATCGACGAAGTCCCGTTCCTGCGACTGCGCGGTGCCGCGGCGCTGGCGGCGAAATTGCGCGCGCACGCCGAGCAGGCGCGCCTGTCGCAACGGCTGGCCTGCATCGCGCTGGATGCGCCCGTACCCGGCCATCCCGACAGTTTGCTGCGCCGCGCCGCCGACCTCGTCGTGCTGGAAGCGCTGTGCGAGCGGTTGCGGATCGGCCCGCTCACCCGCGAACGCGCGCGGAAACTGCTGCAACTGGAGCCGGTGGCATGACCCGCAACAGCCGCATTCCCGCTGTCGCCGATGCGCCCGTCGAAGTGCTGTACGCGGGCCGGTGGCTCACGCTGAAGCAACGTGGACACTGGGAATTCGTCGAACGCAACAACCCGCAAGGCGCGGTGATCATCGTCGCGGTAACGCCGGACGATCGCGTGCTGTTCGTCGAACAATTCCGCGTGCCGGTGCGCCAGTTCACTATCGAAATGCCCGCCGGCCTGATCGGCGATGCCGGCCATGACGGCGACCACGACGCCGCCGACACCGCGCGGCGCGAGCTGGAAGAGGAAACCGGCTGGACCTGCGGGCGCGTCGAACTGCTGCATTCGGGACCTTCGTCCGCGGGCATGAGCACGGAAATGATGCACTTCGTGCGCGCACTGAACCTGCGCAAGGTCGGTGACGGCGGCGGCGACGAAACCGAAGATATCGTGGTGCACGAAGTGCCGCGCACCGAAGCCGGCGCGTGGCTGCGCGCAATGTCGGCAAAGGGTTACTCGATCGATCCCAAGCTGTTCGCGGGGCTGTGGTTCCTCGACCACGCCGGCGACGATTGAATCATTTCGTCGTGGTGCGTTCGCGCGCCAGTTGCGCATCCAGCGCCTTGGCGGCGTCCGAAGCGTAAGCACGGAACGCCCCCGCATCGACCAGCGGTGCGACATCATCGGGCGACTTGCGCCGGGCAATCCTCTCCCAGAAGTCGCTGGCGCCGGGATGCGGCGTCAGCAGGATGTCGCACGACAGCGCGGACACGGTTGCGATCGACCGACGAAACGCCGCCGTGTAGCGCGGATGATCGCTGAAGCGATAACCCGGGGCGGCCAATGCGGTAAGGCTGTCGACATAGGCGATGCGAAGGCAACGCCCCGCTTCGCAGGACGCCCACGTCCACGACGTGCTGCCCGGCGTATGGCCCGGCGTGTAATGCGCGGTGATGGCGACGCCGCCAAGGTGCAGGATTTCGCCATCGCGCACCACGCGCACCCGTTTTACCGGCGTGTAGGTCAAGCCGAATCCGTACTGCGGATCGGGTGGCCAGGCGCCGCCCGCTTCCAGCTCTTTTGCACCCTCTGCGCTTGCCAGAACTCGTGCGCCGCTGTCGCGTTGCAAGGCCGCGATACCACCGGCGTGATCGGCGTGCGCGTGCGAATTGAAGATCCACTTGACGTCGCGCACGCGGAATCCGAGCTGGCGCAGATGCGCCTCGATCTGCGGCGGCGATTCGGGAAGATCGCCATCGAACAGTGCCAATCCCTTGCCGGTGTCGACGAGGATCGCCGACAGTCCGTGTGGCCCCACGTACCAGGTGTTGCCATAGATGCGGAAGGGCTTTTGCGGCGCGTTCCATTCGATGCGCGCCTTGTCGAACGACCGGGTGGACGAAGCTGACGCACCGTACGCGTCAGGCAGTATCAGACAGCAACCAGCGACAAAAACCAGCAGGCTACGCAGGATCATCCTGGGATTCCGCAAGGTGAGCGCGAAATGTATCCTTCCATTCCGGCCGGTACATGACAGAACGCTGACGAGATCACTGCGCCCGGCGCGACTCAGGCCGGACGCACGCGCCAGCGCCACACGGCCAGCGCGACCGCCGCCGCGGCGACCAAGACCAGGATCGCAGCTGCCAGCGTGCGCACATCGAACCAGAACACCGCAGCGAGAACCGCCAGCGGAATCACCGCGATAGCCAGCGCCAGCAAGCGATCGTGTCGGCGCGCACTCGGCAGCAGCATGGCGGCGCCCGCCCAGGCCAGCAACAGTGCGAGGCTGCGCCGCGCCCATTTGAAACGCGGTGGTTGCGGCGCATCGGTCAAGACGTCGGTCAACGAATGCCTCCCGAGCAGCACCTGCGCGATCGCATCGCCCGCAGGATTGCTGGCCGGCACCAGCGTGCCGCCATCGTCGCGCGCGAACACCGTCAGGTCCGAAGGCGCGATGCGCATCCAACTGATGCGCAAATCGCCAACCTGGGGATGGTCGGGATCCGCACTGGTGATCAGTGTGCTGTCGTGGGCCTGGAACGTTGCGGCCATGTTGGGCGGCACGCGCGAGAGATCCGGCGCAAATGGTTCGACGCCATTGATCATCCGCACCAGCGCCGGCGCGAGTTTGAACCCCGCCACCGTGACGTCGGACGAATCGAAACGCGCGGCGTTGATCGGAAACGCGCCGGGATTGGCATGGCCCGCCGGATTGCCGAACGCGGACGAATCGATCGGGTGGTCGAACCAGTCCATTTCGTAGCTGCGCTGTCCGCCGTAGCGCATCTCCTTCCATTGGAACATTTCGACCTTGCGCACCAGCGCTGGTGCATCCACCGACACGCCGAACTGCGCGTCGCGCGCGGGCGTCCTCACTTCCGGCGCACCGGCGGCCAACACCAGCTTGCCGTTCGCAGCGGGTCCCGGCACAGCGGCGCCGCCGGTCAACACGAATCCACCCAATGCGTCTTCGCCCATCGCGCGCAACCGGTCGGCGTGTTCGGTGAATCCGAGCAGCAGCAAACCCAGCAGCAGCAACGCGGCGCCCAGCGCAACGTTCCGCGAAGGATGGTCGACGAGTGCGGAGAAGCGGCTCACGCCGCGAGCTTACAGCGCCATGCCCGAAAAGTGGGCCTGCCCATCGGTGACGCCATAGCGGCCACGTTCGTCGCGTCGTGGCGAGGCCATCGCGGTCGCATGGTCGTGCGTGAAAAACAACCGCACGCCGCGGGCGAGCTTGTCGTCGAGGAATGTGCGTTTCTCATCGATCAGCATTTCCGGGGCGCGGTCGTAACCCATCGTCACCGGCAGATGCACCCACGGCGTGCCGGGGATCAGGTCGGCGCAATACACCACGCCTTCGCGGTCGTGCGGACCGACGATTTCGGACAGCATCAATCCCGGGGTGTGGCCCTGCGAGTAATGAAAGCGCACCGCGTGGCCGAGCACGTGCGAATGCTCGCTCGACACCTTTTCCAGCCGGCCGCTCTGCTCCAGCAATTCCGCGACGCCCGGAATGAATGATGCGCGGTCGCGAGGATGAGGATGCGTCGCGCGTTCCCAGTGCTCGGCGCCCACCACGTAAGTCGCATTCGGAAACAGCAGCCGCAACGGCGCGTCCGGCTCCCACGCCGCCAGCAAACCGCCGACGTGGTCGAAATGCAGGTGCGACAGCACCACCACGTCGATGTCCTCGTGCGTCAGTCCAGCAGCCTTCAGCGAATCCAGCAGCACGTGACGATCCTCGACCACGCCATAACGTTCACGCAGTTTCGGTTCGAAAAACGCGCCGATGCCGGTTTCGAACAGCACGTTGCGGCCATCCAGATCGGTCGCAAGCAGGCAGCGGCAGGCCAGCGGAATGCGGTTCTGGTCGTCGACCTCGATCCACTTCGACCACATCGCTTTCGGCGCATTGCCGAACATCGCGCCGCCGTCGAGTTTCTGGGTATTGCCTTCGATGGAATGGAGTTTCATTGCGTGCGCGCCGTGCTGCCGATGGTCACTTGCACGATGTTCGCAGACGCCAACGTTTTGTAGGTTGGGTTGACGCCGGCTTCATCGGAGGAAGCCCAACAAGGCACCTTTCGCACGGGACGTTGGGCTTCTCCCGGGCAGAGCCCGGGATCAGCCCGACCTGCGTGTTGCATGCTGTACCGATTCCGGGGCTGCCCGCATAAACGCGGGCAGCCCCGGAGTGACAAATGTTGTGAGGCTTCCCGAGTCCTGGGCCATATAGGGGCGTCCAAAGCAAAAGCACTGGATCCCGGCCCAGCATGCATCCCTGTACTGGCCGGGATGACGACATCCTGTCGTCACTTCTCCGGCACGCTGATCGCGATGAACTGGTTTTGTCCCTGACGCGACACCAGCAGCAGCACCGTGCTGCCCGCCTTCACGCTCGCGGTTTCGCGGCGGAACTCGGAAACACTGTTCACGGGCTTGTTGCCCACGCGCAGGATCACGTCACCGGATGACAACCCCGCGCGTGCAGCCGGCCCTTCGACGTCGGTGATCACCACGCCGCCCTTGCCGCTGTAGCCGAGTTGCTGGCGCATGCCGGGCGTGATGTCCTGCACGGTCACGCCGAGCAGGTTGCTGCCGCTGGTTGCTGGCGGGGCGCCGGCGAACAGTTCCTGCGACAGCCCGTTGCGCGGCATCTCCGCGACCCCGACCTTCACCGTCATGGGCTTGCCGTCGCGCAGGATGTTGAGGGTCGCCTCGGTCCCGGGCGCGGTCATCGCAACCGCCGGCGGCAGTTGCGCCGAGTCGTAGATCTTCTTGCCATTGAACCCGGTGATCACGTCGCCGATCTTCAGGCCCGCCTTGGCGGCCGGGCCGTCCGGCTGCACCGAGCGGACCAATGCGCCGTTTTCGTCGGATAGATGCATGGCCTTGGCGGTATCGCTGCTGACATCCTGGATACCGACGCCGATCATGCCGCGGCTGACGAAGCCCTTGGTCTTGAGCTGGCGTTCCGCGTCCATCGCAAGATTGATGGGAATCGAGAACGACAACCCCATAGCGCCACCGCTGGTCGAGAAGATCTGCGAGTTCATGCCGACCACCTGGCCCTGCAGGTTGAACAGCGGCCCACCCGAGTTGCCGCGGTTGATCGGTACGTCGGTCTGGATGAACGGCACCGCCGGCTGATCCTGCCCACCGAGGCTGCGGCCCACGTAACTGACGATGCCCGCGCTGACCGAGTGGTCGAGCCCGAACGGCGAGCCGATCGCGACCACCCACTGGCCCGGCTGCAGCTCATCCGAATTGCCGATCTGCACGGTCGGCAGCTTGCTCGCGTTGATCTTCAGCAGCGCGATGTCGTAGATCTTGTCCTCACCGACCACCTTCGCCGGAAAGCTGCGGTGATCCGGCAGGTGCACGGTCACCGAATCGGCATTGGCGACCACGTGGCGGTTGGTGAGGATGTAACCGTCGGCGGAAATGACGAAGCCCGAGCCCAGCGATTCGCCGCCGCGATCGGGCCGCTGGAGTTGCGGACCGAACGGCATGCCGAAGAAGTGCCGGAAGATTTCCGGCAGCTGCGGCTCCTGCGTTTGCTGCTCACCCGGATGATCGTCGCCCATCTCGCTGACGTGCTTGTAATGTGCCACCACGTTCACCACCGCCGGCCCGTATTTCTGCACGATGCCGGTGAAATCCGGAAGCGCCACCGTCGGTGTCGCCGCCAACGACGCGCCGACGCCGGAAAAACACAGCAGAACGAATACGGCGGCCACCCGCCTCGCCCGTTTCAACATGGTTTTCTCCTCATCCATCAATAGACAAAATCATTCCACCGCCGCGCCCGAAAATCGTGGCGCGCAATGTGGCTCACCGGCAAACGGTGCGCATCTCAACAACGTGTCGCCACACCGAACCTGCCCCGCGTCACCCGCGGCCGCGCGACCTCAGTGCCGCGCCACGGAGGCGCTGGAGGACGGCGGCTCCGGCAGCAACACGATCGAGAATGGCAAGGCAGCCTGGCTGGTCTGCTGGAACGACGCGTAAGGCGACACCTCGTCACGCGCATAGGTGGCGCGGCGCAGGTAATCGGGCTGCATCAAACCGGTGCCGTACACGACGTTGGCCGAAGCCGGTTGCGCCGAGAGCACGGTGGGTTGACGCGACAGCAGCCACGGCGGCGTGACCGGATTCAGCGTGGACGATGTTTCGGCCAACGCGGTCGGCACGGCGGAACTCGTGGCGGGACGGCTTTGCGCAACCGGCGCCGGTGCATCGCCGCGGGGGGCCGGCGCGTTCAACATCAATGCGGCGACCGCGACGCCGGCGGCGATTGCGCCGCCGCCCATGTAACGCGCCCAGTGGCGCTGGCGCGCCTGCGGCGCGGCCTCGACCTGCAAAGCCGTGGCCACGCGGGCCGCAAAGTCATTGTCGCGTTTCGGCGCAGACATCCGCGCCGAATCGGAGGCCAGGCAGGCGCGGATCAGGTGCCAGCGTGACCAGACGGCGGACAGATCGGGATCGTGTTCGAGGCGCCGCAGCAGGAAACGCGTCGGTTCGGCGGCCAGTTCACCGTCCATCAGGGCGGAAAGGTCTTCGCGGCTGGTCGGATCCATCACCATGCACCTCTTGCAGCACTCATCGCCAGATCATGTTTCATCGTTGGACAACAGCGGACGCAGTTTTTCATCGATGGCTTCGCGGGCCCGGAAGATGCGCGAACGCACGGTGCCGATCGGGCAATTCATGCGTTCGGCGATTTCCTCGTAGGAAAGGCCATCGACCTCGCGCAGGGTAATCGCGTCGCGCAATTCCTCGGGCAATTTTTCGACCGTGGCGAACACGGTTTGTTCAATCTCGTGGCGGGCCAGCTCGTGTTCCGGGGTGGCCTCGTCGCGCAAGCGGGCGCCGGCATCGAACTGCACCGCGGTATCCGCGTCGATGTCTTCGGCGGGCGGGCGGCGGCCCTGGGCGACCAGATGGTTCTTCGCGGTATTCACGGCGATCTTGTACATCCAGGTATAAAAGGCGCTGTCACCACGGAACGCTCCGATGGCGCGATAGGCGCGGATGAAGGCCTCCTGGGCCACATCCTCGCACTCGCTCCAGTCGTGCACGTATCTCGACACCAGGCCGATGATCTTGTGCTGGTATTTCCGGACCAGCAGGTCGAAAGCCTTGTTGTCGCCCTTGCGCACGCGCGCCACCAGGGCACGATCGGTTTCCACATCGCCCATCCGGGCGGCACTCCCTGATGCGCCGGAGGTGATATGCACCCCCGTCTGACCGCGCTCGGCGCGCGAAAGTTCATCCGCAATCGTCATCCCGCAACCCTTGACCCGCAACCTTCGCCAAGATGGTTGGGCCTTTTCGCCTCCGGATCAAGCCTAGCGCGGCCCGAAGGCCGCCACCACGGACGAAAGGTCAGCCGCGGGCACCGCGCCTGCGGCCGGCAGCCGGCGAATGTGGCTTGCCCGGTGCGTTCGGTGCCAGGACCGGGGGCTTGGCAACCCACGTCGTGCCGCGCGCGCGCAGCAATCGCGCAAAGGCACCGGCCGGTAGCGCCCGGCAGAACAGCGGCCCCTGTGCGGCGTCACAGCCCCGCTCGCGCAGGAATTCCAGCTGGCGTTCGGTTTCCACGCCGTCCGCGATCACCCGCCGACGCTGCATGCGCGCCGCATCGAGGATCGACGACACCACCGACTCGTCGTCGGGATCGCTGCCGATGTTGCGCACGAAGCTCGGGTCGACCTTGATGGCGTCCACCGGCAATGCCCCGGCAAGCTCGGGCGCACTGTGCGCGTCGCCGGCGTGGTCGGCCACCAAACGGCAGCCGGTCTTTCGCAGCGAGGCGATGGCCTTGGCCAGTTCCGGCTGCGGGTTCGCCAGCACCCCCTCGGGCGTTTCCAGGTCCAGTACTTCGGGGTCCAGCTTCGCATCGCGACAAGCCGCCTCCACCATCGCGGTCAGGTTCGGCTGCATCCATTGCAATGCCGACAGGTTCACCGCCAGCCGCAGCGGCAACTTGTGGCGGCGACGCCATGCTGCCACGTCGGCGCAGGCACGGCGCACCACCCATTCGCCGATCGACAGGCTTTGTCCGGTTTCCTCGGCCAGCGGCATGAAGAAGGCGGGGCTCAACAGCCCCAGCACCGGATGCTGCCAGCGCACCGTGGCCTCCACGGCCACGATCTCTTCGGTGGCCAAGTCGATCTGCGGCTGGTAGTGCAAGGACAGTTCGCGGTTGGCCTCGGCTTCGCGCAGGCGCGATTCCATTTCCATGCGCTGCCCGTGCGTATCGGCCGGCACGTCCGCATACACCTGCATGTTGTTGCGGCCGCGCGCCTTGGCGCTGTACATCGCCATGTCGGCATGCTTCACCAGGCCTTCGGCGTCGGTGGCATCTTCGGGATAGATGCTGACGCCGATCGACGTCGTCACGTGCAATTCGGAGCCGTCGTCCAGCACCAGCGGCGCCTGCACGCCCTTCAGGAGTTTGGCCGCGACCCGATCGATGTCGCGACGATCGCTGACATGCCGCACGATCACCATGAATTCGTCGCCCGCGTAACGGGCGACGGTATCGGACGCGCGCACGGCATCGGTCAGGCGCCGTGCGCCCGCCACCAGCACCTGGTCGCCCACCGCGTGGCCCAGCGAATCGTTGATGCCCTTGAAGTGATCCATGTCCACGAACAACACCGCGAACACCTCGCCGGTGCGACGCGCATCGTGCAGCACCGATTTCAGCCGGTCGTTAAACAGCATCCGGTTGGGCAAACCGGTCAGCCCATCCATCAGCGAACGGCTGCGGCCGCGCTCGCGTTCGGCGCGCAATTCCAGCAGTGCGGCAAAACGGGTACCGAGGATTTCCAGCAACGGCTTCAGCGCTGCCGGCGATTCGGCAAACGGCTTGCGAGACGCACAGACCATCAAACCCAGCGGATTGCGGGCCATGTCGAACAGCGGCAAGGCCGCGTACCACGCGCAGCCCGTTTCGCCGGCGAACGCATCATCCAACGGCGAAGCCACGATGCGAACGAGACCCTCGCCTTCCAATGCCTGCTGCACGAATGGCTGCACCAGCGGATCCGATGCCCCCGGTTTCGAAAGGCGATCCATCCGCGCCAGGGAACGCAGCGTCTCACCAGGCGCGCCGCGTTCGGCGATCACCATCAGATCCATGTCGAACGCCTGCATCGCACGCTGCACCAGGACCGACAGGCCCGCCGCATCGCGCGCCGGCTGCAACAACCCGGCAATCATCTGCAGCGTCGTGTCCGGATCGACGGACAGCGGCTGCGGGGGCGCGACGGGTTCATGGCTGTGCGCAAGCGAAGGCGCCGGCGGCGCGGGCGCATCCAGCACCTCACGCATGCGGACCGCCGCTTCCGTGGCATCCACCGGCGCGCGCAACCATGCCTTCACGTTGCCGCACGCAGACGGACATGCATGGCCATCCTGCGTGCCGGAATCCGCACCAAACAATCCGATTACCGGCACGCCGTCCAGTTCCGCGCACAGGGTACGCGACTGCGCAGGCGCACGCGTAAAATCCAGCACCGCCAGGATCGGGCGTGGCGAACGCCCGAGCAGCGCGCGCGCATGGATGGCATCGCGTGCACTGAGGATTTCCACGACGCGCATGCCATCCAATGCGTCGAACAAGACGCGACGGTCCTCGCGCGAGGACGCAACCACCAGCACCGGACGCTTTTCACCATCCATCATTGCGCCCACGCCCACGCACCTTGCCGCAGGCGCAAAGGCGGGGCCACGGAGCAGCCCCAGGCAAGCTCGCGTGCGGGCAGCGAGGGCGGCAAATCCGCGAGCGTCCCCGGCAATACCAGGCGTTTCGACTGGCGCGGATCGATCTTGGCAATCCGGCGCAGCAAAGCCACGAGTTCCGGCCCCCAAGTCTGTGGGGATTCGGCCAGAAAATACACGCCGAACCGCGGGCTGCGTTCGATGAAACGCAACGCGTCGGCCGGATGGATCGCGCCGGGCACCGCTTCATCGCGCCCGCGCAACCGCCACAGACCGGCATGTCGGCGCCACACATAGATCGCCTTGCCGGTGCGCAGCGCGATGCGCCGCAGTGCATCCGTGACCGCTGCGGTGTCGTCGCAGCGCAATGCCACCACCACGCTCTCCGCCGCAAGGATGCGGTCCAGCAGATTGTTTTCGACTTCCTGCGTTGACGATTCGATATCGGCCATGTATCCCTTCACCCGACGTTGACCGCGATCCCTGCGAGATCAATCATGATGCGCAAACGGCAACCACAGGACTGAGAAGTGTTCGACGGTTTGCGATTCAGCCACTGGCATGCTTCGATGGGCGCGGATGGCGTCCTCGTGCTGTGCGTAGATCGTGCCGGCAGCGGCGTGAACGCATTGTCACGATCGTTGCTGGACGAATTGGACGGCATGCTGGAACGCATCGCGATCGAACGTCCTGCCGCGGTGGTGATCCATTCGGGCAAGGCCTCGGGTTTCGCGGTCGGCGCGGACCTGAAGGAATTCGAAACCTACGATCGAAAGGGCACCGTGCGCGACGAAATCGAACACGGGCAGCGAGTGTTCGAGCGCCTCGCACGCCTGCCGATGCCGACGGTGGCCGCCATCCACGGCACCTGCATGGGCGGTGGCACCGAACTCGCGCTGGCCTGCCGGATGCGCGTCGCCGCGCGCGCGCCGGAAACGCGCATCGCGCTGCCGGAAGTGCAACTCGGCATCCATCCGGGCTGGGGCGGCACCGCGCGGCTGCCGCGCCTCATTGGCGCACCCAGGGCGCTCGCGATGATGCTGACCGGGCGGGCAGCGTCTGCCGAGCGCGCGCTCGCGGAAGGTCTGGTCGATCGCCTGGCCGCGCCCGAGGCGTTGCTCGAAGAAGCGCACAAGTTGGCGTTGAGGCCAATCGCGAGACCGTTCGCTCGACGCGCCATCGCGTGGTGGACGAACTGCTGGCCCGCGCGACAGATCCTTGCGCCGATCATGCGCAAGCAGGCTGCGGCGAAGGCGCCGCCACGGCATTACCCCGCACCCTTCGCGTTGATCGACGTGTGGCGTCGTGGCGGCGGCGACATAGCGCAGCGGCTCAAACTGGAAGCGCGCTCGGTCGCCAAGCTCGCGGCCACGCCCACGGCACATAACTTGATCCGGATCTTCTTCCTGCGCGAACGGCTGCGCGGACTCGCAGGCGAGACCGTGCACGGCATCCAGCATGTGCACGTGATCGGGGCCGGCGTGATGGGCGGAGACATCGCCGCGTGGAGCGCCTTGCGGGGCTTCGAGGTGACGCTGCAAGACCGCGAAATGAAGTTCGTGGAACCTGCGTTGGCACGCGCGCGCAAATTGTTCGAGAAGAAACTCAAAACCCGCGAGCGCATCGCACCGGTGGAAGCGCGCCTGACGCCGGACGTAGAAGGCGCAGGCATCGCGTCGTCGCAACTCGCGATCGAGGCGATCTACGAAAATCCGGAAGCCAAGGAAGCGGTGTATCGCACGCTCGAACACGGCATCGCGGGCGACGCGTTGATCGCCACCAACACGTCGTCGATTCCGCTGAACGAACTGCGCGTCGCGATTGCCGAACCGCGGCGCTTCCTGGGCCTGCACTTCTTCAATCCCGTCGCGCAGATGCCGCTGGTGGAAGTGGTGCGCCACGATGCGCTCGACCCGTCGCTGGAAAAACGCGCATGGGCGTGGGTGAAGGCCATCGGCAAGCTGCCGTTGCCGGTGCTCGGCACGCCGGGATTCCTGGTGAACCGCATTCTGGTGCCGTACCTGCTGGAGGCGGTGCGTTGCCACACCGAAGGCATTCCCGACCCGGTGATCGACCGCGCGGGCAAACGTTTCGGCATGCCCATGGGTCCGATCGAATTGATCGACACTGTCGGCCTCGATGTCGCGCTCTCGGTGGGGCGCGAACTCGGTCCGTTCCTTGGACTCGAATTGCCGAACGGGATCGCCGACAAGGTCGAGGGCGGCAAGCGCGGCAAGAAGGATGGCCAAGGTTTTTATGTGTGGAAGGACGGCCGGCCGGAGAAACCGAAAGTCGATCCCGGCTATCGCGCGCCCGCCGATCTCGAAGACCGCCTGATCCTGCCGATGCTCAACGAAGCCGTGGCTTGCCTGCACGACGGCGTGGTCGCGGATGCCGACCTGCTGGATGCCGGGGTGATCTTCGGCACCGGTTTCGCACCCTTCCGCGGCGGCCCGATCCAGTACCTCCGCACGATCGGCGCCGGCGTATTGCGGGAAAGGCTCGAAGCACTGGCGCACGCGCACGGGGCGCGTTTCGCACCCAAACAGGGTTGGTTCAATCCGGCCTTGGCGACGCAAGCCGGTTAGTCGCAAGCCGCGGCAGTCGTGCCGACGATTTCAAAGCCGGCTGCAACCGCGATCGCTCACCAGACCCATGTGCTGTGCCAAAACCCGGAAACGCGGCTGCGCACGCAAGACGTTCCAGCGCGCATCCACTTTCATGAAAGCCATGCGGATGTCCCGCTCGCGATACGCACGTTCCAGTTCGTCCAGCGCGGCATCGGTGTTGCCGAGCGCCGCGTGCGCCGCGGCGAAACTGGTGGCGGGAACGTAGCGCTGCGTGCGACGCGCCTCCAGCTCCTGCAGGACTTCCTGCGGCAGGATGCGGTCCCCCGCCGCAGCATGCGCAATGGCCTGAAGTGCCAATATCTGACTCGCACGATCCGAGTCGTCGACGGCCGAAGCGAGGTCCGCCATGGCGGCTGCCATGTCGCCACGTTCCATGGCCAGCCCTGCGCGGACTTGCAATGCGACCCAGAAACCCGGTTTCAGTTCCAGCGCCCGCCGAACCTGTTTTTGCGCGGCTTCGGTTTGCCCGGCGGCGGTGAGCAGCCCGGCGTAGATCGCGTTGACCATCGGCGACAGGGGATCCAGTTCGCGCGCCTGGCGCGCCTGCTCCAGGCCTTCCTCGAACCGGCCCAGGTGCACCAGCAGATGCGCACAGGCATAGCGCGCTTCCATCAGGCTGGGATTCAGCTCGATCGCGCGTTGCAGCGAAGCTTCCGCGCCCGCCCAATCCCAGTCGTACAGGTGCCGGATGCGGCCCTGCGCGGTGAGCGCCTCAGGCGAGTCCGGATCGAGCTTCAGCGCCTGCGCGACCGCCGCCTTGGCCAGGCCGAACATTTCGCCTGGTTCATGGTCGATGTGCACCAGGCCGCGATAGGCAAATGCAATCCCGGCGTAGGCACGCGTGTACGCGGCATCCAGATCGATCGCACGGCGGAACGCCGAGATCGCCTTCTTCAAGTTCCCCTCATCCGGACGCTGCAGCAGGTGATAGCCCTGCAACCAGGCGCGATAAACCTCGGCATCGCCGCGTCGAGATCTGTGCCGGCGTTCCGGCATGGCGATGCCGGGGAGCGCCAATGCCTTTACCACGGCACCGGAAATCCTGTCCTGCAGCGTGAACACATCTTCGACACGGGTATCGATGGTGTCCGCCCAGACGGTCGCGCCGCTGGCGACCGACAGCAGCCGGACATTGACCCGAACGCGGCCGCCAACCTGCTGCGCGGAACCGTCGATGACAAAGGCCGCGCCGAGTTGCCGGCCCGCCGCATCGGGATCGTGTGCCACCTCTTGCGCAAGATGCAGAGACGAGCCCAACGCGCGCACGCGCAAATAGGGAACGCGGCTGAGTTGGGTGATCAGGGTTTCGGTCAGGCCGAGTTCGAGCAACTCGTCGCGCGGTCCCGATGAAATCGACCGGAACGGCAATACCGCGAGCGCGGTTTGCGGCGGCGCCGGAATCGCAGCTTCGACCGCGCCAGATTCGTTGACGTCGGCGACGAATCGATAGCCGCGCCCGGAAATCGTGACGATGAAGCGATGCTCCGGCGGCCGGACGCCGAATGCCTTGCGCAGCGCGGAAATCGCCTGGGTGAGATTGTTCTCCTCGACCACCCGCCCCGCCCACACCGCGGCGAGCAGATCGTCCTTGTCGACTACCCGATCCCGCTGTCGGATCAGATATGCCAGCACGTCCAGTGCCTTGGACGTGACGGAAATCGTCGTGCCATCCGGGCCGAACAATTCCCGCGACACGGCATCCAGTCGATAGCCGGAGAACTCGTATTGGCGCCGTTCCATCCCCACGCGCGTGAGCTTCGAGAGAATTCAGAACTTTTCAGCAATCTAGCAGGATTCCCGGGCGATGGTGAGCGACCTTATGCACGTCGCCGGGGTAGGTTTCGGCGACCTTGCCCATCGAAGGAAGGCTCACGTTTCCATGGAATGAACGGCTGGCCGAGACCGCGTCAGTGGGCATGCGCCCAGTTCTGAGGGGGGACCTGCAAAACGACAATCCAAGAGGAGAATCACGATGAACACCAAACGCGCGCTTGCAATCACCCTGCTCGCCCTGTCCACTGCCGCTGGTGCAACGGGCGCTCGGGGAATCGCTGACCCGCAAACCACCTCCGGCTGGTTCGCCAACCGGCTGGTCGGCGTGTTTGAAACGAACGAGGGCAAAGTCGGGCCCTGCGGAACCACGCCGACTCAGCCAGTCGGAAATACGATCTCCTTCAACGCGGGCGGCACCGTCACTGAAAGTCCGGAGTTCCCGCCGACCGGTGCGCCCGGCGTGTTCGGACTCCCGGGAGTCTTCACTCGCAACATCGGCCTTGGCAGCTGGTCCTACAACCCACGGACCAACCACTATTCGATGCATCTGCAGTACTACTTTTTCGAGGACGGCGAGTTCTACGGCATCGGCACCGTGGATCGCGACCTCAAACTGAGCCTCGACGGCAAGACGGCGTCCGGGCCGGTGCGATCCACGATTTATGCCGCGGATGGCAGCCTGATCGTGGCCCTGTGCGGCACGGCGAGTTCGACACGCCTTTGACGAACGAAACGCGGAGATTCCGCCAGCCAATCGTGGCTGGTGGAACCGCGCCGTGACTTTCGCCGAATGGATATCCAGAAGCGGTGCTTGGATCCCGGATTCTTCACCACATCAAATCGTCGGGCACGCCGTCATCTGCCGCCGGCGGGTTCGGATCGACCAGCAAGGCCACGGCTTCCGGCGCGATGGCTTGGGTTTGCAGGGCGGTTTCGCGGAGTACGAGCACCGCGCGACCGTTGTGCATCACTACGCCCAATTCCCCGGCATTGACCTGCTGCAACTGCCCGGGCGTGACATAGATGCGGCGGATCTTGCCCGCAAATTCGAAGTTGCGGACCTGTTCGGCGTCCTCGCGGTTGAGCACCTTGCCGGCCAACAGCGCCTGCAATTTGCGTTTGCGTTCCTTCTTCGCCGCGGCCTTTTCACGCGCCTCGCGTTCGGCCGCCTCGCGCTCGGCGCGATCGGCTCGAGCGCGCAATGCGAAGGCCTTGGCGAGATCGGGCTCGGCCGGTTCACGCGGTTTGCGCGGCTCGGGCTTGTGGCGCACGTGTTGTTTCGGTTTGGCCGCTGGCGAAGGCTTGAATCCGGCCTTCAGCAACAGGTCACGCAGGGATTCACTCATGAGCAAACAAATTGATGGGACGCGGCTGATGTTGAACCGGATGTTGGGCTTGGCGTTGCTCAGCCTAACCTACGATGTCGCTTTGAACGAGGGTATCGTCAACACTCAATTCGAGGCGACTTCTGGTGGAAAGTCAGGCCATTAACGGCCGTTCTGGCACCGAAGGTCTGAAACGCCAAATCATCGATGCATTTGGTGAAGCAGCAACGTGACCGCATGCATCTGATCGAAGCAGCTTTTGGTGAAAAGTCAGGCCATGGATGGCCGTTCTGGTGTTTCAAACAGTTCGCCACTTGCATGGGTGCGAATACATCCGGCGATGCCGCGATCACGGATGATCGCATCAATAATGCGGCGGCGGCTCTTCTTCATGCACGTTGTCCACAAGGCTCGTGCGCAACGACGCCAGCTCGCGGCGCAGTTCGGTCAACGCATTTTCGAGTTGCAGCAACCGGCGCGTCTGCTGCGCCTC
>Ga0207652_10000370_pt1 | contig 46725 bp, 46 predicted proteins | sample KBSC63BmetaG_FD_184334 | JGI IMG/M metagenome (GOLD analysis project Ga0207652, IMG submission 184334) | Corn rhizosphere microbial communities from Kellogg Biological Station, Michigan, USA - KBS C6-3B metaG (SPAdes) (version 2) | ecosystem: Host-associated > Plants > Roots > Rhizosphere ...
ACCGAGAGCTTCGGCCGCGCCATGCGCCGCGTCCTGCGCCAGGACCCCGACGTGATCCTGGTCGGCGAGATGCGCGACGAGGAGACGGTCCGCACCGCCCTCTCGGCGGCGGAGACCGGCCACCTCGTCCTCTCCACCGTCCACACCCTGGACGCCACCGAGACGATCAACCGCATCATCGACTTCTTCCCGCCTCACCTCCAGCACCAGGCGCGGGTGATGCTTGCGGCGACCCTCCGAGGTGCCATCGCCCAGCGCCTCGTCCCCGACATCACCGGCGAGGGCCGCGTCCCCGCCTCCGAGATCCTCGTCGTCACCGGCCGGGTGAAGGATCTGATCATGAACCCCGAGGAGACCGGCAAGATCACCGAGGTGATCGCCGAAGGCGAGTACTACGGCATGCGAACCTTCGACCAGTCGCTCCTGGGCTACGTGATGGAAGGCAAGATCGCCGAGGAGGTCGCCCTCGACTACGCCTCGAGCCCGCACGATTTCAAACTGATGCTGGCGGCCGGCGGGCAGCGGGCGAGCGGCATCGAGCAGCTGGGCGCCCCCGTTTCTGGGTAGTACGGGCGTCCGGGGGGCACGGTCCCTGGCAAGTTCCCTAAAGGCGGCGCGGAGGGCGGACGATTAACTCGCGATGCGCTTTTTCGGTCGACTTCGCCTGTTTCGCGCGCTGGGTCGCGACCAGAGTGGACTCGCGGTCCCGACCGCGTTGATGGCGCTGATCGCGAGCTTCGGGCTGGCGAGCGTGGCCGTCATCTCGACTGTCGACGTCCAGCAGGGCACGAACCGCGATCACGCCTCCAAGGAAGCGATCGCCGCGGCTGACGCGGGCGCCAACATCGCGATGCTGCGGCTCAACCGCTACGCCGAATCTCTCCCGGCGAAGGTCTGCATCGGTCCGAGCGGGGAAACCCAGCCGATTGGCGAAAATGGCTGGTGTCCGCCAGCGCCGACCGAATCGGTCGGCGGCGCGAGCTACCACTACTCGGTCAGCCCCTATAGCCCGACCGCCGGGATCCAGATCGTCTCGGTCGGCACGGCCTCGAACACCACCCGCCGCGTGGCGGTCTCCCTGATCCCGGAACCCGGGAAACCAGTGTTCGAAGGCGAGCCTCTGATCGGGGAAGAAGGGATCGAATTCAACGGATCGTCGGCGGTCATCGAAACCAACATGGGAACCAACGGCAGCATCACGAAGAGTGGAAACTCGAATCCCAAACTCTGTGGCAACGAGCGGAAGGGCTACGGCAAAGAAGCACCGACCCCGAGCTGCGAAGGCGTCGTGACCGAAGGCAAAAAGGTGCTTCCCCCGGTCGTCCCGCCGACCGACATCGCGACCGACAACTCGAACTGCCGGCTCGCGAACACCTGCACCAACCGAGAAGTCGACACGGTGAGCAAGGAAAACGGGAACGGCGGCGGCAACGGCAACACCACCAACGGCGTCACCTTCAACTCCTCGGGCCGAGAACTCAATATCACCGGCAGCTCCACCGTCTTGACGATGGGCGGGAGAAACTACTGGCTCTGCAAGCTCGTGGTGAAGTCCGGGACCATCATCGTGCCGTTCGGCTCTGAAGCGCGGATCTTCATCGACACGCCAGAACATTGTGAACTGCCTTCCGGGGCGGTCCAAGTTGAATTCCAGGGGAATTCAACGATCAAGTCGTCAGGCTTCAATCCGTCTCAGGGCTTCTATGAAGTGCCGGGCATCTATGTCGTGGGCAATGGGGCCGTCCACCTTGCCGGCAATTCGGGCGCCGATGAACTGATGCTCTACGCGCCGTTGAGCGAAGTCGAACTCAAAGGATCGGCTACCTGGACCGGGATGATCGCCGGCAAAAAGTTGCTGATCGGCGGCAATCCGACGGTCACCTCGAACGAACACATCAAACAGCCGCCGCTCAACTACAAGGCGCTGCTCTTGAGAACCCGCTATGTCGAGTGCAGCGGCCCGGCGACGAAGCCGAACGCGGGTTGCTGACGTCGCACCACGCGGCGCCCGCATTCCGGTTCTCAAGCTCCGCCTGAACGCTGTCGATTCATAAGAGCCAAGCATGCGCGAGAAGTTGAACGACAATCCGATGGCCCAGATGGTTTTGGTCGGCGTCCTGTTGGTCGTAGCGGCGGTCTTCCTGCTGGGCAAAGGCGGCGGCGGTGGCGGTGAAGAAGCCTCCTCCGAAGCCGTTCAGCCGGTCGCCGCCGCCGGCGCCGAGCTGGGAGCCGGGACGCCGCCCGCGCTGCCCGCGCCGGGGACGGGGCCCGGCGCCGTCCCGGCGCCTCCGAAGAAGGTCGTCGAGGCGTTCGACGCCGGGGATACCGTGGCCCTGCTCTTCGTGCGCGAAGGCGGCATCGACGACCGACTCGCGAGGCGCTCGGTGCGCCGACTCGAGGGGCTGCCGAACGTCGCAACTTTCGTCGTGTCGGCCCAGCATGTGGCCCGCTACGTCTCGATCACTCAGGGGGTCGACCTCAACCGCCTGCCGGCCTTCGTGGTGATCCGCCCAAAGCGACTCGACCGGGGCGTCGCCACTGCATCCATCCAATATGGCTTCCAGAGCCCGCAAAGCGTTGTTCAGGCGATCGTCGACGCCAGCTATCACGGCGGCACGCACGCCTACCATCCGTGACCATGGAGGCGCGTGACCATCCGAGTCACCTTCGTCCGGTCCCCGACCCCGGCCCGGCGCCCGCGGTCGCCGGCAATGTGGCGCCCGCCCTCGAGCCGGTCGCGGCGGTCGGAACGACGGCGATCCCCGGCCTGACGCACCCGAGATCACGGGGGCGCTCCAGCGAGTTCGTCACCGACGTCGTGGTCGATCTCGGCTACGTCGGCGACGAGCGGGCCCGTCAGGCCATCGAAGAGGCCCGGACGGTGGGCAGGCCCCCGGAGCGCCTGCTGCTCGAGCAGGGCGCGATTACGAGCGACCAGCTGTCACGGGCGCTCGCTGAGCGCTACGGCCTCGATCACGTCGATCTGACCGCCTTCCAGGTGGACATGGCGGCTGCCAACCTCGTCGCTGTCAGTACCGCCAGCCGCTACCGCGCCCTCCCGGTCGGCTTCGTTGACCGACAGACGCTGTTGGTCGCGATGTCGGACCCCAGCAACGTTCTTGCGGTCGACGACATCCAGATGGCGACCGGCCTCGCATGCCAGGTGGCGGTTGCCGCTGATGAGGACATCGAAGCTTTGATCGGCCGGCTGAAAACGCTCCAGAGCGCTGTGAGCGAGACGATTGCCGAAGACGAGGTCGACGAGGATCTGGCCGAAGTCTCCGACATGCAGGTCACCGCTGAAGACGCGCCGGTGATCAAGCTCGTCTACAGCATCCTCGGGCAGGCGGTGGGGGAGGGGGCCTCCGACATCCACTTCGAGGCCGCCGAGGATGAGATGCGGGTTCGCTTCCGGGTCGACGGCGTCCTCCGCGAGGCTGCACACGTGCCGCGGCGGATGGTCGGCGCGGTGATCTCGCGCGTGAAGATCATGAGCGACCTGAACATCGCCGAGAAAAGGGTGCCTCAGGACGGTCGCGTGAGCGTGACGGTGGAGGACCGGCGGGTCGACCTCCGGATCACCACGCTGCCGACCCAGCGCGGTGAGGGGGCGACGATCCGCATCCTCGACAAGGAGAACGCGCAGCGTTCCCTCGACGAACTGGGCATGGGCGAGATTGCCCGCGAGCGGTTCGAGGCCGCTTTCGGCCAGGCCTACGGGGCGGTTCTGGTGACCGGGCCGACCGGCTCGGGCAAGTCGACGACGCTCTACGCGGCGCTGCAGAAATTGAACAGCGTGGAGAAGAACATCATCACGATTGAGGACCCGGTCGAGTATCGGCTCGACGGGATCAATCAGATCAACGTCAACCGCAAGGCGGGGCTCGACTTCGCCACGGGCCTGCGGTCGATCCTTCGCGCCGACCCGGACATCGTGATGGTGGGGGAGATCCGCGACGGCGAGACGGCCCGGATCGCGGTCGAGGCAGCTCTGACCGGGCACATGATGCTGTCGACGCTCCACACCAACGACGCGCCAGGGGCGATCACCCGCCTCAGCAAGATGGGCATCGAGCCTTTCCTGACCGCCTCCGCGGTCGACTGCGTCGTCGCCCAGCGGCTCGCCCGCAAACTCTGCATGCACTGTAAGCAACGGACGATCGTGCCGATCGCTGCGTTGGCCGAGGAGGGGATCCGCGGGGCCGCGGATCTCGAGGCATACCAGCCGCAGGGATGCGCGCGGTGCAATATGAGCGGATACAAAGGGCGGATCGGTATCTACTCGGTGATGACCATGTCCGAGCGGATCAAGGAGATGGCCGTGGCGCAGATCCATGAGGCGGAGATCGCGGCCGTGGCGCGCCAAGAGGGAATGCGGACGCTCCGCGAGGACGGTCTGAACAAGGTGCGTGGCGGGATGACGAGCATCGAGGAGGTTCTGCGCGTCACCGCTTGAGCGCGGCTCATCTCTTTCAGGTATCGAGAAACGCCCTTCTGACGCCGACATAAAGCCCATGGACTTCGATTTCTCCGAGGTACTGAGGCGCATGGTCGCGACCCGCGCTTCGGATGTGCATCTCACCGCGGGCTTTCCGCCCGCGATGCGTGACAAGGGGCGGATCACGCCGATGGAGGGCTTTCCGGCCCTCAGCAACCAGCAGACCCGAGAGGTCGTCTACAGCATCCTCAACGACGATCAGCGCAAGCGATTCGAGGTGCAGAAACAGCTCGACTTCGCCTACGCGATCCCGGGCGTTGCTCGGTTCCGCGTCAACTGCTTCTTCCAACGCGGCTCGGTCAGCGCGGCGTTCCGACTGGTGCCACAGGAGATTCCGACGCTCGAATCCCTGGCGGTGCCGTCTGTGCTGCGGGAGCTGACCCAGAAACCGCGCGGCTTCGTCCTGGTCACCGGTCCGACCGGATCGGGAAAGAGCACCACTCTGGCGGCGATGATCGACGTGATCAACAGCGAGCACCAAGACCACATCCTGACCATCGAGGATCCGATCGAGTTCCTGCATGCTCACAAACGCTCGATCGTCAACCAGCGTGAGGTGGGATCCGACGCTGCGGACTTCTCGCTAGGACTGCGGGCCGCCCTGCGAGAGGACCCCGACGTGATCCTGGTCGGCGAGATGAGGGACCTCGAGACGATCTCGACCGCGCTCACCGCCGCCGAGACGGGCCATCTCGTCTTTGCCACCCTTCACACCCAGTCGACCGCCCAGACCGTCGACCGGATCATCGACGTCTTCCCCCCCGAGCAGCAGGGCCAGGTACGCACCCAGCTGTCGATCGCCCTGCAGGGAATCGTCACCCAGCAGCTGTTGCCGACCGCCGATGGCCTCGGCCGCGTCGTCGCTTGCGAGGTGCTGATCCCGACTCCCGCGATCCGCAACCTGATCCGCGAGGGCAAAACGCACCAGATCTACGCTGCTGTGCAGACCTCCGGGGCGATCGGCATGCAGACGATGGACGCGGACCTGGCGCGCCTGGTGCGCGCCGGCAAGGTCAACCGGGCGCTCGCCGAACAGCGTTCCTCAGTTCCGGAGGAGCTCAAACGCGTCCTCGGCGGCGACGCTCCGGCAATGCCAGGAGCGACGGCCGAGCTTGCCGGTCCACCCTATGCCGGCGCGGTGGCGGGGCCGCCGCAACCGCCCTCCTACGTCTCAGGTGGTAGCTGATGGCCGGCGCGACCACCTTCACCTTCCAGGCGATGGACCTCGCCGGCACCTCGACCGCCGGCGAAATCGAAGCCGAATCGAAGTCGCAGGTCTCCGAGCAGTTGCGCCAGCGGGGGCTGATCGTCCTCGACGTCAGCGAAAAAAGCACCCCTTTCAAGATCGAGGACATGCTGCGCCGCTTGCGCAGCGTCGACATGCGGGAGCTCTCGGTTTTCTCTCGTCAGTTCGCGACGCTGGTCGCCTCGGGCATGCCGATGCTGCGCACCCTGCAGACGCTCGAACAGCAGACGACCGACGAGGAGATCCGCGAGGCGGTGGCCGGGATGCGCGCCGACGTCGAAGCGGGCAGCACGCTCGAGCAGGCCATGCAACGCCATCCGCGGGTGTTCGACCGTCTCTACCGGGCGATGGTGCGCTCGGGTGAGCAGTCGGGGCGGCTCGAGGAGTCGCTCGACCGGATCGCCTACCAGGTGGAGAAAGCCGACTCGCTCAGGCGCCAGGTGAAATCGGCGATCATGTACCCGGCGCTCGTCTTCGGCTTCGCGATCGTCGTCCTGCTGGTCATCGTGATGTTCGTCATCCCCGTCTTCGCGAATATCTTCAAAGAACTCGCCGAAGAACACCCCGAAGAAGCGGGCGGCCTACCCGCGCCGACCCAGCTCTGCGTCAGCGTGTCGAATCTGATCACCCATCAGTGGTACCTCCTCCTGCCCGCCGTAGCGCTGGCTTTCTGGGCGTTCTTCAGGTGGAAGAAAACCGAGACCGGCAAAGACCAATGGGACCGGATCATCCTCCGTCTCCCGTTCAAGATCGGTGACGTCATCCAGAAAATCGCCCTGGCACGCTGGTCACGCACTTTCTCTGGCTCCGTCTCCTCCGGCGTGCCGATGTTGCAGGCGATCCAGCTGACCGGTGAAACCGCCGGGAACGTCGTCGTCGAGAAGGCGATGGATGACGTGTACGCCTCGGTAAAGACTGGCGGCTCCCTGGCGGGGCCGATCGAAAAGCACGAGATCTTCCCGCCGATGGTCGGGCAGATGATCGCGGTGGGTGAGGAAACCGGTCAGCTCGAGACCATGCTGACCAAAATCGCCGACTTCTATGAGGCCGAGGTCGATGCCAAGGTCAAAGCTCTGACCTCGCTGATCGAGCCCGTGATGATCTGCTTCGTCGGCGGCATGGTGGGATTCATCGTCATCTCGATGTACCTGCCGCTGTTCAGCATCTACGAAAAGATCCGCTGAGCTCCCCCCGCATTGGACGTCTGTTCGACGCGAACAGTGTCTCCCTGCCTTTCGGCCTGAAAATTGGGTGCGCTCTTCCCAAGTTTTCTCCACAGACACATTCCAAAAGTCCTGGACGAAAAAACCCCCGCTTCACTCCTAAAGCACAGCGGATTCCTGCCGATGAGTGATCCGTAATCAAAGCCAGTGCCTCGGGGGCCATCAGGCAGAAAATCCGGGCTCTGGCGCAAACGATAGGTCCATCAGGAGGTACCTATGTTGCTCCAGAACATCCGGGCCCGGATTGGCGCTCGGCTCAACGGCGATAGCGAGGCGGGCTTCACCCTGATCGAGCTCCTCGTCGTGATGCTCATCCTCGGAATTCTCGCGGCGATCGCCCTGCCCGCCTTCTTCAACCAGAAGGAAAAGGCAGGCGACTCGAAGGCCAAGGAGAACGCTCACACCGCCCAGGTTGCGATCGAGACCTACGCGACGGAACATGGTGGCAGCTACGCGGGGGCGACCGCCGCCGAACTCAAAAAGATCGAGCCGACGATCGTTGAAGCCGGGTCAGAAACGGTGGGCACCGAAACGAAACCCAAAGGCGAAGGCATCGTGGTGGCGAAGGCAACCAGCGACGAATACACGATCCAGTCGCGGACGGCTAACGGTCATGTGTTCGAAATCGTCAATGTTGCAGGGACGATGACCTACCCCTGCACGCCCCCTGGTAAAGGCGGTTGCCCGACCACTGGCTGGGGCAACGGTTGATCTGATTCATCCAGCAGTGCCTTGGCTTGTCCAAGCATGAGTGTGACGAGGGGCGGGCCAAATGGCCCGCCCCTTGCACATTCGCCAGCTGCACTGGTGCCCCTAAACGGAATTCCGATTCGCGCCGATACCTGACTCTGATGGCGAACCCGTACGATCTTCACCTCGCACTTCGAACCAGCCGTGTGCTCGCCCTGAGCTTGGCACTGCTCGCGATTGTCGGGGTACGGGTCGCCGCCGCCGCCGCTCCCGCCACCTCCGACGGCATCTCCGCCGACGGCAAGACCGTCGTCTTCAGCACGAAGGACCAGCTCGTCCCCGGCGACACCGATCATGAAGAAGACGTGTACGCGCGTGCCTTCGACTCGGCCATCGGCGAAGACGTCACCCGCGAGCTTTCGATCGGACCGCATGGCGGCAACGACGCGCAGCCCGCGGTCTTCGACGGCATGTCCAGCGACGGCGACGAAGTCTTCTTCTCGACCCGGGAGCGACTTGTTCCCGGCGACACCGATCACGCCGAAGACATCTACGCGCGGATCCTCTCCGAAAATCGGACCGTCCTCATCTCGCAGGGGGCGGGGGCGTCTCAGGGTGTCGAAAATTGCTCGGCACAGAACTGCGGCAACCGTGAAGTTCCGGCGAGCTTCGTCCCTGGCGGCGTGCCGAGCGATGGCGGCCGGGTGTTCTTTGCCACCCCCGAGGCCCTGACCAGCGCCGACAAAGACGAAGCGCTCGACGTCTACGTCCGCGATCTCGCCGCCGGCACGACCGAACTGGTCTCCGCTCCCTCACCGGGATGTGGGGTTGCCAATTGCGGCAACGGCCCGGCGATCGCGACCTTCCTCGGTACCGACGGTGCCGGCGACAAGGCCTACTTCTCGACGACCGAACGGATGACCGGCGCCGACAACGATTCGTCTCAGGACATCTACCAGCGTGACATCGCCGCGAAGTCGACGAGCCTCGTGTCGCTCGCGGGTACCTGCCCGCCCACCGCCCTTTCCTGCGCGCCGAGCTTCGGCGGTGTGTCGGCCACCGGTTCACATGCCTTCTTCGAGACCAGTGAAAGCCTCCTCCTCGAAGATGGCGACGAATCTCAGGACGTCTACGACTGGGCCGAAGGCCACGTCACGCTGGCCTCGACCGGCCCCGACGGTGGCGACGGACCGTTTGCCGCGACCTACGCCGGTACTATCGCCGACGGCAGCGCGGTGTACATCCAGACCAAGGAGCGTCTCGATCCGGTGGCGGATACCGACGAAGCCCAGGACGTGTACGTCCGCTCCGGCACTACCAGCACCTTGGTCTCGACCGGGCCGGAAGGCGGTAACGCCGCGGTGCCCGCAGAATTCCAGTGGGCCTCGCCGGACGGCTTGTCGCTCATCTTTTCCACCGCCGAGCCCTTGGTCGCCGCCGACACCGATGCGTCGCGCGACCTCTACGAGCGGAGCCTCGGTGTGACGACCCTCGTTTCGACCGGACCCGGAGCCCCCGGCGGCGCCTTCGACGCGACCTTCGCCGGTGCGTCGGAAGACGGCTCGAAGGTGTTCTTCTTGACCGGCGAACCGATCTCCCAGGAAGACCTGGACGGCGAACCGGACCTCTACCGCTTCACTTCCTCGGGGACCGAACGGATCTCGGTCGGGCCGGTCGGCGGCAACGGTGCCTGCCCCGTGCGACTTCCGGTGGCCATCTCCGGCGACGGCTCCCGGGCGGTATTCGTGACCAGCGAGCGCCTCACCGCCGAAGACGATTTCGCGGCTGAACCTGACGTGTATGAGCACAGGGCCGTCGGAACCGTCCTGGTTTCGATGGGCAACTCGCCTGAACTCATCCTCGGGGCCCCGCCGCCGACCCTGGAAACCACGACCCCGACCTCGCCGGGCTCCTCGACCACGCCGACGATCATCGGCCAAAGCCAGGCCGACACGGACGTCAAGATCTACGACAACGCGAGTTGCAACGGGGAACCGGTTGCTCAGGGCAGCGCCACCGAACTCTCCTTGCCTGGCCTGACCGTAGGGGTCCCGGTGGCGCCCGGCTCGACCACCGGCTTCCGGGCGACGGCGGAAGTCGACGGCATCGTCTCGGTCTGCTCGAGACCGCTCATCTACACCCAGCGGGACGCGCCCCTGCCCACCCCTGAATCCGGTGGCGCCGAAGGGCCGGGCGGCGGCGGGGGCTCCCCCTCCGGCGGCGGAACTTCCGGTGGCGGCCCGGAAGGTGCCACCGGCGATCGGGTCGGCGGGACGAGCGGTACTCCCACCTCCGGCGGGCACAACGGTGGGATCGTCTACGTCACGCCTCTGCCGCGGATCACCTTTGGGCCGGCGGCGAAGACCCGTCGCCGCCGACCGATCTTTCGCTTCGCCGATTCGACCGGCCAGCCGGGGACTCAGTTCCGCTGCCGCCTCGACAAGAAGCATTGGACCAGTTGCAGCTCGCCGGAGAAGTTGCCCAAGCTCTCGCTCGGTCGCCACCTGTTCTCGGTCAAAGCCGTCAATGCGCTCGGCGCCCCGGCCCCGAAGCCGATCCGGCGTGCGTTCCGGGTGGTGAAGCCATGAGCCGCCTGCGTCGGGTGGCCCGCGATGAGTGCGGGGTCACCCTGATCGAGCTCCTGGTTTCCTCGGTGATGGGAGTGGTGGTGATGGGCGCGATTGCCTCGCTGGTCATCAGCGCGGTTCGGGACCAGCCCAAGATCACCCAGCAGGCGCAGAACATCAGCACCGCCCGGTGGGTGCTGGCTCGCATGACCTGGGAACTCCGCAACGGGGTCGCCGTCAAGGAAGCGACCGCAAATCGCGTCTCGTTCGAAACCTACGTTCGCCACGCCGCCTGCGGCGGCACCGCCAGCCTCCCGAGTTCGGAAGAACCGGCGATCAGGTGCCAGGTGACCTACGAATGCACGACCACCAGCTGCTCGCGGATCGAGTCGCAACCCGGGACGACAGGCGGCACGCCGATCCCGATCTTCAGCGGCATCGACAGCAACCAGGTCTTCAGCTATGGCCCTCCCGAAGCGAAAGAACCGACCTACGTCAAAGCCACGCTGCAGTTGCCTGATCCCAGCGGGACCGGCTCTCTGACCGTCTCCGACGGCGCCAGCCTGCGCAACGCGACCTTGGGGTATTGAGATGGATGCGCGGAGCCGCAGCGAGGCGGGTTTCACGATGATCGAAGTCCTGGTCGCGATCCTCATCGTCGGGATCGCCTCGATGGCGACCTTCGCGTTGTTGTCCGACGCGACGCGCAACGCCCAGCGGGCGAAGGCGAGCCAGATCGCGGTCGAGTACGCCGAACAGGAACTCGAGTACCTGCGGAGCCTCGAATACACGCAGCTGGCGATGGCATCCGCACCGCTCCACTCGACCAACCCCGAAAACCCAAACTACCGGGTCTCAGGATCGACCTTCGCCCTTGATCGCAGCCCGGTCGGCGACCCTCGGAATTTCGTTCTGGGGGGGAAAATCGATCCCGAACCGCCCACTTTGAACAGCGGTGACGTAAGGATGAAGGTCTACCGCTACATCGTCTGGCACAACGACGCGAGTTGTCCAGAAACGGACTGCCACGTGAAGCAGAACTACAAGCAGATCGTCGTCGTGGTGAAGCTCGAAAAGACCGCGAACCAGTCCGCCGAAACCGGTTACTTCGAAGTGCAGTCGAACTTCGTCGATCCGAAGAAGAACCTCGCCAGTGAACCGCTTCCCCCAGGCAAAGAAGGGCTCGTGACCGCACAGCAGTTCTTCCTCAGCGATACGCCGTGTGCGGCCGCGGGGGTCACGGTGCGCCAGGAAATCACAGCCGATCATCCCCTCCATAACACGCTCGGCGAATGCTCCGAAGGCGCCCAGACCGGCTCGACGCCAGGTGCGCCTGACACTCTGCTGCTGGGCAGCCCGCTGGATCCAGCCCCGGAAGATCCGGCAATCCCGGTCGTCCACCAGTATTCCAACGACCTCTACACCGAACCCGGTCTGCAGCTGGTGAAGGAGGAAACGAGCGGTTGCGACGGCAATCCGACCGGCGCGACCAACGCAGCCTCGCAGATCCACCGTTGGGTCACCGATCCGATGGCCGCAGACTTTGCACTGAGCGGCACGGTGACGTTGGAAATCTTCACCCGCACGCTCAACGATGCGTTCTACAACGCAGGGATCTGCATATATCTCTTCGATCGCCACAAAACCCCGACCGGCTACGAAGACATCCCCTTCACCGACCTCCTCGGTAGCACCCCGTATTGGAGCTACACCCCGGCCGAAGCCTGGCCACAGGAATGGACGAGCGTGCGGCAGACCCTCGAACTGACCAAACCCGGCGAAATCAAAGCAGGGGACCGCCTCGGCCTCGCGATCAGTGCCGAACGCAACGCGACCCAGGCGGCGAAAGCGATCTCGATCATGTATGACCACCCCGATTTCGCCAGCCGGATCGAGGTCGACACGAGCACGCCGATCGGAGGCTGAGATGGGGGCTGCGATCGTCTTGGCGGCAATCGGAGGGCTCATGCTAGGGAGTTTCGTGACCGTGGTCGGCCACCGTTTGCCGCGCGGGGAATCGATCGTCGGCGGGCGCTCGCGTTGCACCACCTGCGGCGCCCAGATCGCCGCCTACGACAACGTGCCGGTCTTCTCCTGGGTGCTGCTACGAGGAAGGAGCCGCTGCTGCGGGGACCGGATCTCGGCCCGCTATCCGCTGACCGAGCTCGGGCTGGCGGCCCTCTATGCGCTCGTTGTCGCAGTCTTCTGGGGCGACGGGACCGAAATCGCGCTGGGCCTGGTCTTCGTGACGATGCTGATGGCGATCACGCTTACCGATCTCGACCGCCGGATAATCCCCAACAGGGTGCTGCTGGTGGCGAGCGTGGCAGCCGTCGCGATCGTCGCGATCGGCGATCCTGGCAGCTTCCCGGAACGGGCGATCGCCATGGCCGTCGCCGGGGGCGCGTTCTTCCTCGCCGCCCTGGCCTACCCGAAGGGGATGGGCCTCGGCGACGTCAAGCTGGCCGCGGTCATGGGCCTTTTCCTGGGGCGTAACGTCGCGCCCGCGCTGATCGTCGCCCTCCTCGCGGGCTCTTTCGTCGGCATCGCGATCATCGCCCGCGAGGGCGCCGCGGCGCGCAAACAGGCGCTGCCGTTCGGGCCCTTCCTCGCGCTCGGCGGCGTGATCGGTCTGCTGCTCGGCGACCAGCTCGTCCACGTGTATCTGGCGACCTTTACCTAGTACTGCGGCAATCGCGTCACAGAGCGAAAGTTTCTCCGCCGACATGCCGATTCAAGAGTCAGCCCTGACCCCCGGATCGGGCCCTCACCACGCACGATGCAACTCACCAAGCCCCAACTGACCAAGCCGATCACCTTGCCGAGGCCGAGCTTCGGTGGCAAGAAGTCGGTCGCGATCACCGGCCTCAGCATCGAGGGCGGCAGTGTCGCCCTCGCTCAGCCGGGTGGTCCCGGCGCTCTCACGGCCTCCGCGGTCCGATCGCTGCCACCCGCTTATTTCCACGAGGGCGAGGTTGCCGATCCGCAGGGCCTTGCCGCCGCGCTGAAGAACGTCTTCGGCGAAGTCGGCGCCTCACGGCGGGTCCGGGTGGGAATCGCGAATCAGAGGGTGGTCGTCCGCACCCTGCGACTGCCGGCGATCGAGGACGCCAAGCAGATGGCCGCGGCGATCCGCTTCCAGGCGCAGGAGCAGATCCCGATGCCGCTCGACCAGGCGGTGCTGCAGCACCAGGTGGTGGCGGCGATCGCACCGACCGAGGACTCTGGCCCGCAGGTCGAAGTGGTCGTCGTCGCCGCGCGCCGCGACACGGTCATGTCGTTTCTCGAGCCGCTACGCCGCGCCGGGCTGGAACCGGCGGGAATCGACCTTGCGGCCTTCGCGATGATCCGCGCGCTCGCCGGTGGAGCCGCTGACCAAGGTGAGGAGGCTGTCCTCTATTGCAACGTCGGTGACGTGCTGAACCTTGCCGTGGCGCGCGGCCGCTCCTGCCTTTTCACCCGTGTCTCCGGCACCGGCATCGAGGCGATCGCGGCGGGCCTGGCGAGCGAGTGCGGCATGACCCCCGAACATGCCGAGCAGTGGCTCCGATACGTCGGTCTCGAGCGCCCCGAGGAGGAGATCGAGGGGGACCCAGGGGTCGTGGCGGCGGCCCGACGCGTGATGCAGGCGGGCAGCTCGTCGTTGGTCGAGGAGCTGCGACTGTCGCTCGACTACTACCGGGCGCTGGAGAACGCGGTGCGGGTGTCGAGCGTGGTGCTCTGCGGAGTGGGGAGCGCCATCCCGGGGATCGCGGCGGCTCTCGAAGTGGAGATCGGCCTGCCGATCTCCACCGCCCGCCCGCCGGCGCTGGCATCGCTCGAAGACGCCGTCGCCGCCCGCCTGGTCCTGCCGCTCGGACTGGCGCTGGAGTCCTGAGGTGCGACCGATCGACCTCACCCCCGAGGAGCTGCGGCTCGGCGCCCGTCCGCCGATGCGGACCGGTCCGATCCCCTACATCCTGGTCGGCGCGCTGGTAGCGGTCCTGATCGGGATCGCGCTGCTTGTCACGACCTCGTCCCAGGTCTCCGACGCCAAGAGCGAAGTGGTGAAGCTGAAGCATCAGAGCAGAGCCGCCGAAAAGCAGGCGCTGCGGCTCGCCGCCTACGTCCAGTTCCAGCGGCTGCGCGAAGCCCGCATGCAGACGATCGCGAGCCTCGCCGACAGCCGATTCGACTGGGAACGGGTGATGCGCGAACTCGCACTCGTCCTCCCGCATGACGTCTGGCTCACGAGCCTCGGCGCGTCGGCATCCGCGAACGCCGAAGGCGGCGCGGCAGGCGGCTCCCAGCTCCGCGGTTCGATCCCTGGGCCGGCGCTCGAACTCTCGGGGTGTGCGACCGGCCACGAAGCCGTCGCTGGCTTCGTCACCGTGCTGAAGGAGATCGACGGCGTCACCCGCGTCGGTCTCGAGGACTCCGAATTGCCGGAAAACAAAGAGGGTTCATCGACGGGCGGCGGTAGTGAAGGCGGCTCCGGCGAAGAATGCCGGACCCGCGAATTCATCTCGAAGTTCTCGCTTGTGGTCGCCTTTGACGCGGCCCCGGTGCCGCCGTCGGAAGGCGAAGGCGAAGTTGCGGCGGCGCCTACGGAAACGGCCGAATCGACCGCCTCGGAAACCGAGTCGAGCGAATCCCCCGAATCGGGCGAATCTTCGGAAGGCGGCGAAGGATGAGCTCGACCAACCGCGTCATCGCCGCGATGGTCGTCGTCGTCGTGCTTGCCGGGGGCTTCTGGGTGTTGCTGCTGAGTCCGAAGCGCGACGAATTGACCAAGCTCGAAGCGCGTGTCTCAAGCGAGGAATCCACGCTCGCCCAGAATCGCGCCGAAGTCACCGCCGGCCTTCAAGCGCAGAAGGCCTTTCCCGACGAATACCGGCAGCTGGTCGTCCTGGGTGAGGCCACTCCGGCCGAAAGCGAAACGGCGTCCTTGCTCCTGCAGCTGAACCGGATCGCCAGGCACGCCCACATCGAATTCCTGAACTTCCAGCTCAAATCAGGCGGCAGCGAAGGCGAAGCCGCGGTGCCCACCGAAGGTGCGTCGGCCGGGAACGCCGAATCCGGCTCCTACCCCTCGGCTACCGAGGTCGCCGCTTCGATGCTGCCGCTGGGCGCCTCGATCGGCTCGGCCGGACTCGGGGTGATGCCTTACACGCTCAAATTCAGGGGCGACTTCTTCCACATCGCCGACTTCATCCGCGGGCTCGACTCGATGGTGAAGACGAAGAACGCCGCGGTCGAGGTGACCGGCCGGCTGATCACGATCAACGGGTTCAGCCTGTCAGGGGATTCGACTGCGGGCTTCCCGGTCCTCGACGGCGACTTCACCGTGACCACCTACCTGGTCCCACCGGGGCAGGGGCTCACCGGCGGCGCGACGCCGACCGCGCCCGAAGCCACCGCTACGCAGGTTTCGGCGACGACGGGGGTCGCGGAATGAAGCGGCTCGGGCCGGAGCTGAAGTTGCCGAGCCTGAAGCGGTCAGATCTCAAGGTTCCGCGCGTGCTCTCGGACCTCTACTGGGATCTGCGCGATCGGCACCTGCTGCCGATCGTCGCGCTGCTGGTCGTCGCGATCATCGCCGCTCCGATCCTGCTGAACGGCGGCTCCGACTCCTCGAGCCCGAAGCGGGCACCGGTCATCGCCGCCACCGGATCCACTGCCAAGGGTGTTCCGCTGACCGTGGTCGAGGCCCAGCCTGGGCTGCGGAATCCGAAGCAGCGCTTCGCCCACCGCAAGTCGACCGATCCGTTCAAGCAGCGCTTTACGGGTCCGCAGGTCGCGAAGGCGGAAGCGAACGCCGTGGAAACGGTGACGACGACCCAGGGAAGCTCGGGCCCCTCGACGGGCGGCGGGGCGGAAGAACCCCCGGCCGTAACCGTCCCGGAAGTGCCCGCGGGCGGGGGCGGCGAAAGTCCCCCGTCGTCGCCGAGTTCGCCGAGCTCCCCTGACGTGCCGAGGAACCCGAACGGGCCATCCGGACGCGGCGGCTCGGGAACGGGCGGCGGCGGAGGCGCAAAGTCGGAAGGCGGCGGGTCATCCCACGCAGCCTCTCCGCTCCCCGGCGGCGGCTCAGGCGAAATGCGCTACTACGTCTGGACCGCGAAGATCCAGATTGCCCACACCGAAACCGCTGCCGACGGCACCACCGAACTAGGCGAATCGGAAATCCGCGAATCGGTCAAGTCGCTGACCCCGCTGCCGGGCGCGAAGAAGCCGGTGGTCACCTTCATCGGCGTCGATCCCCGCACTGAACATGGGTTGTTCGTCGTCTCCAAAGAAGTCACGGCGATGTTCGGCGAAGCGAAATGCATCTCCGGCACGACCAGCTGCGAAGTTATCGAGCTCGAAACCGGGTTCCCCGAGACCTTCGAATATGGACCGGAACACGTCCGCTGGAAACTGAAGGTCCTCGCCACGCAACTCGTGCCGGTGAAGAAATCCACCGAACGCTGATCCTCGACGCGCTTCTTCTTCTCGCCAACGCTTCAGTAAATGAAGCCACATAGCTACACTTGTTGAAGCGAAGTTTTGGTCCCCACCTCGTATCGATGCCATGAGTGCAAGTAGCAACGCCATATGTCCCGTCTGTAAGACCGCAGAGGTCGTCTGCGGGAAGTGGACGCTTCTCGTGATCAGGGATCTGGCCGAGGGGAACTGCAGGTTCTGCGAGCTTGAACGGTCGCTGGAGGGGATCAGTCCGCGGACGTTGTCGTTGCGGCTGCGGGCGCTGGAGGAGGAGGGGATCGTCGAGCGGCACACCTATCCCGAGGTGCCGCCGCGGGTCGAGTACGCGCTGACCGCGAAAGGCGAGGCGCTGGTGCCGCTGATCGACGACATGCGGGCGTATGGGACGCGGTGGCTGCTGGAAGGGGCGGGCGAGCCCGCCGAAGCCGCCGCCGCGTAGCGCGTTCGCAGTTCTCCGCGCTATGCGCGGATAAGTGCGAGCTCATCGGTGGGGCGGGGCTGCAAGGCGTCGTGCAGGCGAAGGAGGCCGGGGCGGGAGGCGAAAGTCTGGAGCCGTGCGTGACTTTCTGCTGAACGAATCCCTCCGCCGCCTCGCCACCGAGGCCGCGACCCGTTACAACGCGATGGTTGCCGAAGGGGAACAGATTCCCTTCGACGTCGCCACCGACACCGCCGAGGACTCGCCCTTCTACAGCTACGTGCCGCAGACCGGCCGGTTTGTCGAGGAACGGGCGGGCGAGCTGCACGGGCTGCCGAGCTGGAACGCCGCCCGCGAGGCAATCGTCGAGGCCGGGGTCGCCTCTACTTATCTGGAGGGGCGCGGCGAGCTGGTCCCGCCCGAACCGGGCGCCCGCGCCGAGCGGATGCTGGAGGTCTTCACGGTCGAGCTCTTCAAAGACGGCAGCGGGTTCGCGCTGGACCGCGGCAGGCTGGAGGCGCTGGTCGCCACGCTGGACGCGGAAGCGCGCAGTGCCGACGACGCCGACCTGCTGATCGTGCCGATCGTCGGGCTGCGGATGTCGATCAACCGCCTGCAGTTGCCGAACGGCGTGCGGATCGTCCGCGCCGACTCGATCGCCGCGCCGGTCGAGGCGATGCGCAGCGAGGGCATGGGCCGCGCCGCCTGGGAGCCGCAGTTTCTCGCCGTCGCCGAGCAGGGGGCCGACGGGGCCGAGGCGGCCCTGGACCAGCTGCGCGAGCTGATCAGCGTGATGCGGATGTTCAAGGTCGGCGGCATCGGCCTCGGCCCGTTCGCCTTCGCCCCGACCGGGGAGGACACCTGGCGCCGCATCACCACCGGCGCGCCGCAGGCCCGCCCGGGCGGCTACCGCCTCGCCGAGGAGGAGGGCACCGAGCTCGCCGACTTCGCCGCGATGCTGGAGCAGCGTCCCGACCCCGACAGCGCCCTCAGCTGGGCGGTCGGCCGCTTCGAGATGGGCTGCGAGCGCGAGAGCGCGATGGAAGGGCTCAGTGATCACCTGCTGGCGCTGCGCGCGGTGCTCGAGGGCCATGGCCCGGTCGGCGCCTCGCTGCCGCTGCGCGCCTCCGCGCTGATCGCCGACGACAACTTCGACCGGATCGAGGCCCGCGAGCGGGTCGAGGAGGTCCTCGAGCTGGAGCGCGCGCTGATGAACGGCCGCATGCTCGACCACGCGATCGAGCTGGCGACCTGGATCGAGGACGGCGTCCGCCGCCTCCTGCGCCAGGCCGCCCTCGGCGAACTGGGCACCGACCTCTCGGCGATCGCCGACGAGACACTGATCGCGACCGGCCTCGAAGCCGGCGACGCGGAGATCATGGTCTACGCGGAAGAGGACGTCGAGCCCGAGCCGGAGGCCGAGCAGCAGAGCTTCGACGTGATCGAGGAGCCGACCGCGGACGAATTCCGCGTGGTTGGGACCCCCGAGGCCGCGCCGGCCGACCTCGCCGCGGACATCCGCGAAGCGGAGAGCTACCTTGACGACCAGCCCGACCTCGAGGAGGAAGAACCGATGGAAACCCGCATCCTCGAGCCGATCCCCGCCCCCGGCGAGATCAAGGTCACGGCCACCCACTGGCTCGACGAGGTCGACCAGGAGCGCGGCCACTCGCTCGAGTGGCCCGCCCCCGAGGAAGAGCGCGACCTCCAGCACCGCGAGAAGATCGACACGCCTCGCGTGCGCCACCTCTTCCCGGTCCCCGACTCGGACTGGGAGGTCTCCCACCTCGAGTTCGAGTACTCCCGCCACGGCGGCAACGCTTCTTAGCTGTTCCTTTTGCGCCTGTGAGGCGCAAAAGGAACAGGTGACCGCCAGTCAGGCCCGGCCTGGCCGGTAGCATCGCCGCCGTGGCGAGCGTCTCCGAGCTTCTCTCGCTCTACGAAACCACCGAATCGCTGACCGAGGCGAAGTCGGCGCTTGACCGGATCGCCGCGATGGAGCCTCCGGCGGACCTCGAGCTCGGCGAGTGCTACGACGGGCTGGCAGAAGTTGCCGCCGACTCTGGCGACTACGAGCTGGCGGTGCGGGCGCAGCGGCTCGCGATCAAGCATGGCTGCCGGCGTCCGGACATCGCCGAGGACATGCTCGGCTGGTACCTGCTCAAGGTGGGGCGGAAGGAGGAGGGCGAGGCGGTCTTCGCCGCCGCGCTGGAGCGACGCGGGCACGACCCCGAACTACACGGGACGATCGGCGAAGCGCGGATCGACAGCGGCGATCTCGAGGGCGCCGTACGCGCCTTCGACCGGGCCCTCGAGCTGGCCGAGGCTGGATCCGCTGCCCGGTCGACCGAAAGCGCCACCGATCGGTTCCGGGTCGAGCGCCTCCGGGCGGAACGCCAGGAATGTCGGCAGGAGCTCGGCCTGCCGGACGACGAACCGAGTCGCGGCGCCGGGGCCGTCGACCGCGAACCTCCCAGGACGCAGGAGTTCGTGATCGCCTGGTTCCCGCGTGAGGAGATCGACGCCGCGCTGGGACGCTGGCCATCGCTCGACGGTGCCCTCGGGGATCCCGATGCCTACTGCGGGATCATCGAGGGGCGCCTGCGCGACCTCCGCGCGGCGACCGGTCGCATGCCAGGGGTCGCCCCGCTGACGGTCGAGGGGCTCGTCGGGTACGCGGAAGCCCACGACCTCGATCCGGGGACCAGCGAGGCGAGGAGCCAGTTGGCGGCCGAGCTCGGCAGCCGCGACGAGGTCATCGCCTGGCCGCCCGGCAGGAACGATCCCTGCTGGTGCGGCTCGGGACGAAAGTACAAGCGCTGCTGCGGCTGAGCCGAGATCGGGGTTGCCGGCGTCGCGAGGCGACGCGGCTCCAGTCTCAGCCGCAGCCGCGCCTCCCGGCTGTTCCTTATGCGCCTCATAGGCCCATAAGGAACAGCGGACCGCGTCAGGCCCGGCCGGCGGCCATCGCGACGCGCTCCTCCCCGGTCGCGAAGAGATACCGGTTGATCTGCGCCAGCCCGGCCAGGTCGTGGACGTCCTCGTCCAGGTAGGGGACGCGGATCACGCCCGCTGCTCGCATCTCCCGCGCCAGGTGCTCGATGTTGCGGGCGTCGCGCTCGGCGAGCGCCTGGTAGTCGGCGAAGTTCGACGCCACCCGCTGGGCGAGGTCCTCGTCGCCGAGCTTCTCCGCCAGCGTCGCCGGCAGGTCGTCCGCCTCGCCGCGCAGCTGCTCGGCCGGGTAGTGGACCTTGTTGACGATGACGCCGCCGAAGGGCAGTTTCGCCTCGACCAGCTTGCGGTGGAAGTAGACGGCCTCGTCGATCGGCTCGCCCTGCGGGCCGCAGACGACGAGGAAGCAGGTGGTCGGCGCGGCCAGCAGCTTGTTGACCCGCTTGGCGCGCGCCTGGAAGCCGTCGACCATGCCGCTGAAAGCGTTGAAGAACTCGGCCAGGTCGGCGATCAGGTCGAAGCCGACGATCCGCTTCATCACCGACAGCGCCACCGTCGCGCCGCGCCCCGCCACCTTCGCCGCGAACCCGGTCGGCTTCATGAAGACCTTCAGGGACCGGCCTTCGATGAACTGGGTCAGGCGGCGCGGCGCCTCGAGGAAGTCGAGCGCGTTGCGGCTCGGCGGCGTGTCGAGGACGAGCATGTCGTAGTCGCCTTCGGTGTGGAGCTCGAAGAGCTTCTCCATCGCCATGTACTCCTGGGACCCGGCCAGCGCCCCGGAGATCTGCTGGTAGATCGGGTTGCCCAGGACGCGGTCGCGCGACTCCTCGTCGGGCGCCTGGCGGGCGATCAGCTCGTCGAAGGTCTGCTTCGGGTCGAGCATCATCGCCCACAGCTCGCCGGTGATCTCGATCCCCTGCTGCTCGAAGAGCTTCGGGTCGACGCGCCGCGCGTCGTTGCCGAGCTCGTCCAGCCCGAGCGAGTCGGCGAGCCGTTTGGCCGGGTCGATCGTCAGCACGCAGACCTTGAGCCCGCGCGCCGCGAGGCCCGCCGCGATCGCCGCCGAGGTGGTCGTCTTACCGACCCCGCCGGAGCCCGCGCAGATCACCACCTCCTTGCCCGCGAGCACCGCGCCGAGCGGCGGGTGCGCCATCTTCACGACAGCCTCCGCGAGAGCCGCCGCGCCGCCTCGGGGCCGAGGTCGGGCTCGAAGAGGAAGGGGAGGGTCTTGACCGGCGCCTGGGCGCGGCGCCGTAGCCGCGCCAGCTGCGCTCGCTGCGAGCGCGCCCGCCCGAACTCCGACAGCGCCGCCCGCGCCGCCGCCTTCGGCGCGCCTTCCTCGGCGCCCGCCAGCGCGGTCAGCTTCTCCGCCTCCTGCTTGGAGAAGCGCTCCGGGTAGAGCCCGTTGAGGTAGACGCGGTCGACCGCGACGCCGACGTCGGTGACCAGGTCGTGCTCCAGCGCCGCCGTCTCGTTCACCGGCATCTCTTCCGGCAGCGCGACGATCGCGACCCCGGTGTGGTCGTGGTCGGTGATGAAGTTGTCGAGCGTCTTGGCCTGCGAGTGGATCGGCCCGACCCGGGCGATGTTGGCGAAGGTGCGCGGCGTCTGCAGGAAGCCGACCCCGTGGCCGGTGGCGGGCGCGTCGACGATCACCGTGTCGTACTTGGAGCCTGACTTCACCTTGCGGTCGAGCTGGGCGAGCTCCCAGATCTTGCCGATCGTCACCAGCTCCTTCAGCCCCGGCGTCGCCGCGGCGAGGTAATTGAAGATGCGACTGCGGAAGAGCATGTCGCGCATCGCCCGCACCTTCAGCTGCAGCAGGACGTACTCGCGCATCGACTCGTCGGGGTCGATCGAGATCGCCCAGAGGTTCTCCTCCAGCTCGACCTCGTGGAAGCCGACCGTGGTGTGCTCGAAGATCCGCGAGGCGTTCTCCTGCGCGGCGACCTCGCAGACGATCGTCCGCTTGCCTTCCGCCGCCGCCCGCATGCCGAGGGCCACCGCGACCGTCGTCTTGCCGACCCCGCCCTTGCCGGTGACGATCACCAACCGCTTGTCGAGAATCTCGGGTATCGGGCAATTCCTAGCAATTTCAGCCCGCGGCAGGAAAAAGCGCGTTGCATCCGAATATCCGCGCAATGGGATTTCTAAGCCGCAAGAAGAAGAATCGGGAGTCCGCCGTCATCGAGGAGACCCATCCGCTCGAGGAAGAGCTGCAGCGGATGGAAGAGGCTGTCCCGGAGCGGGCGGTGAGCGATTACGGGCCGGAATACGTCGATGATCTGGATCGGGACGATGTTGACGTGAGCCCGCAGGCCGCGGAGGCGCCGGCGGCTGATCCCGAGGCTCCGGCCGCGGCGGTGGAAGAGGAGACGCAGGACGTGGCGCCTGCGGCCGACGCTGCGGCGCCCGCGCCTGCGCGCGAGCCTGCTCCGCTCCGCGTCGAGGAGGCGCTCAACGGCGTCGCCGAGGACGACAACGACGACGAGGAGTCCGGCGAGGCGCGGATGAAGGCGGTCGACCTGATCGCGCCGACGCGGCTCGACTTCCTCAAGCCCCGGGAGGCCGAGCCGGAGCAGCCGGTCGACACCGCCGACGTGATCGCCTTCGCCAACCAGAAGGGCGGCGTCGCCAAGACGACGACGACGCTGAACCTGGCCGTCGCCTTCGCCGAGTCCGGCCACCGCGTCCTCTGCGTCGACCTCGACCCGCAGGGCAACCTGACGATGTCCCAGGGGATCGACCCCGACAAGGTCGAATACAGCCTTTACGACGTGCTCGTCAACGACATGCCGCTCTCCGAGATCATCGTCGAACGGGAGATCGACATCGCCGTCGCCTCGATCGACCTGGCCGGCGCCGAGATCGCGATGAGCACCAAGATCGGCCGCGAGCGCACGCTGGAGAAAGCGCTGAAAGAGGTGGCGGCCGACTACGACTTCGTCTGCATCGACACGCCGCCGAGCCTCGGCCTGCTGACGATCAACGCGCTGACGGCGGCGAACAAAGTGATCGTCCCCGTGCAATGCGAGTATCTGTCGATGCGCGGGCTGGTCCAGCTGCAGAACACGCTGAGGATGATCCAGGAGAACCTCAATCCCGACGTCCGCATCGAGGGCATCCTGCCGACGATGCTGGACACGCGGACCATCCATGCCAAGGAGGCGGTCGAGATCCTCGAGGAGAACTTCGGCGACCTCGTCTTCCAATCCCGGATCCGCAAGGCGATCAAGTTCGCCGAGGCGCCGGTCAAGGGCGCCAGCGTGCTCAAGTACGATTCTGAGAGCAGCGCGGCAAGCTACTACCGGGATCTGGCGAAGGAGGTTCTCGCACATGGCTCGGCGTAACAAACGGGCAAGCATGCGCGAGGGGCCCCTCGCCGACCTGTTCCGTTCGACGGGGGCGGACGCCCCTGAGGATCCGCCGGAGGCCCCGCGCCCGGCCGGAGGCGAAGGACCGCGCTACGGCCGCGAGGATCCGGCCGAGGCCAAGAAGGCGGAAGCCGATGCCGCGCCGGTCGAACCGAGCGCGCCCGCGTCGCCGCCGCGGTCGGCGGGCAGCAGCACTTTCTTCGACCAGGAGAGCGATCGCGCGCCCGCGCCGCCCGCACGCCGCCCGCACCAGGAGCCCGCGCGCCGCGAGGCCGAGCCGCCGCGCGAGCCGGTCGCCCGCGAGCCGGAGCCGCCCGCGCCGCGCCGCGCCGACCCGCCGCAGTCCTCGGAGCCCGCGCCCGAGCGCCTGAAGCGGGTGTTCGCCGAGGAGCCGCGCCCGCGCGACCCGCGCGAGGACTTCCTGCAGACGCCCCGCTACGGCCGCGAGGAGCCCGCCTACGAGGCGCCCGGCTCGGGGGAACCGCACCAGCCGGTGATCAAGGTCGTCGGCGTCGGTGGGGCCGGCGTCAACGCGGTCAACCGGATGGTCGACGCCCGCATCCCCGGGGTCGAGTTCATGGCCGTCAACACCGACCTTCAGTCGCTGCAGCTCTGCGTCGCCGACGTCACCGTGCACATCGGCGACGAACAGACGCGCGGGCTCGGCGCCGGCGCCGACGCCGAGGTCGGCCACCGCTCCGCCTTCGAGGAGCAGGACAAAATCAAGCGCCTGCTGAAGGGCTCCGACATGGTCTTCGTCGCCGCCGGCGCGGGCGGCGGCACCGGCACCGGGGCCGCCCCGGTCGTCGCCCGCCTCGCCCGCGAGGTCGGCGCGCTCACCGTCGGCATCGTCACCAAGCCGTTCACCTTCGAGGGCAACAAGCGCGCCAGTCAGGCCGCCAAGGGCATCGAGGAGCTCGCCGCCGAGGTCGACACGCTGATCGTCGTGCCGAACGACCGGCTGCTCGAGGTGCTCGACCAGCAGACCTCGATGGTCGAGGCCTTCCAGGTCGCCGACGACGTGCTGCGCCAGGGCGTCCAGGGCATCTCCGACCTGGTCACGCTTCCCGCGGTCATCAACCTCGACTTCGCCGACGTGCGGACGATCATGTCCGACGCGGGCCGGGCGCTGCTCGGGATCGGCATGGCGCACGGCGAAGGCCGCGCGATCCTCGCCGCCGAGAAAGCGATCTCCTCGCCGCTGCTGGAGACCTCGATGGACGGGGCGCGCGCGATCCTGCTGTCGATCACCGGCGGCGCCGACCTCTCGCTGGTCGAGGTGTCCGAGGCCGCCAAGGTCGTCGGCGAGGCCGCCCATCCGGACGCCAACATCATCTTCGGCGCGAACGTCGACGACGATCTCTCCGACCAGATCTGGGTCACCGTCGTCGCCACGCGCTTCGACGGGCGCGGCGCGCCGCGTCGCCCGGCCGCCAAGGAACCGACGATCCGCCGCACCAAGGACATGGGCCGCGGCCGCCCGCCGGAGACGGGGCGGAGCAGGGGCGGCGGGGACACTCTGGGCATCGACGTCCCCGAGTTCCTCCCCGGCTGAGCCGAGGCCGAGGGCCGCGACGCTTGGACGCGTATGGCGGCAAAGCGTCGGGGCCGCGCTGAGCGAATGCCCGGCGTCGTCGCCGCGGGGCATCCGGAGAGCGCCGAGGCGGGCGCGGCGGTGCTGCGGGCCGGGGGCAACGCGGTCGACGCGGCGGTCGGGGCGGTGCTCGCCTCCTTCGCGGTCGAGTCGCCGCTGACCGGGCTCGGCGCGGGTGGCTACATGGCCGTCCACGCGCACGGGGAGACGACCGTGCTCGACTTCTTCGTCGCCGCGCCGGGCCTCGACGGGACGCGGCGGACAGCGGAGCTGGCGCCGGTCGACGTCGTCTTCGACGCCGAGACCGTGCAGACGTTCTACGTCGGGCCGGTCTCCTGCGGGGTGCCGGGAGCGCCCGCCGGGCTCACCGAGGCGCTGCGCCGCTTCGGCTCGATGCCGCTCGAGGAGCTGGTCAAGCCTGCGATCCGGCTCGCCCGCGACGGCGCCCCGGTGAACCACGAGCAGGCCTACATCCTCGCCATCCTGGCGCCGATCCACGGGCGGCTGCCGGGGACGCGCGAGCTCTACGCGCCGGAGGGGCGGACGCTGCGGGAGGGGGAGACGTTCCGCTTCCCGGAGCTTGCCGAGGCACTCGAACGCTTCGCCGCCGAGGGCGTGGTGCCGTTCTACCGCGGCGAGGTCGCGGCGGCCCTGTCGGACTTCGTGGTCGCGCACGGCGGGACCCTGGGACGCGGCGACCTCGCCGCCTACGCCGCGATCGAGCGCCCGCCGGTGCGGACGCGGTTCCGCGGCACCGAGGTGCTGACCAACCCGCCGCCGTCGGCCGGCGGGACGCTGATCGTCTACTCGCTCGACCGCCTCGAGCGGCTCGGCCCGGTCAGCGGTCCCGAGCAACTGGTCGCCGCGATGGACGCCGCCAACGCGCACCGCGCGGACCTGCTCGGCTCGACCACCCACATCTCGGCGGTCGACGTCGACGGGATGTGCGTCGCGGTGACCTGCTCGAATGGCTCGGGCTCCGGCGTCCTGGTGCCGGGTACGGGCGTGATCCTCAACAACATGCTGGGCGAGGAGGATCTGAACCCCGGTGGCTTCCACATGATCGCGCCGGGCGAGCGGGTGCCGTCGATGATGTCGCCGACCGTGGTGCTGCGCGACGGCGAGGTCATCCTGGCGGTCGGCAGCGCCGGCTCCAACCGGATCCGCTCGGCGATCCTCCAGACCGTGGTGCGGGTGGTCGAGCAGGGGATGGGGCCGCAGGAGGCGATCGCCGCGCCGCGCCTGCACTCCGAGGCGGGCCTGGTCCAGGCCGAGCCGGGCATCGACGAGGCCGCGCTCCAGCGGCTCGAAGCGCGCGGCGTGCCCGTCGCCCGCCGCCCTGAGATCAACCTCTTCTTCGGCGGCGTCCAGGCGGTCGCCCGCGACCCGGAGACCGGCGCCCTCAGCGGCGGCGGCGACCCGCGGCGCGGCGGCGCCGTCGCCTACGCCTAGAGCGCGGTCGTCCTTTCCGGCGCCCTCCGCGTCGCGGTCGTCCTTTCCGGCGCCCCCCGCGCCGCGGTCGTCCTTTCGTCCGCTGCTCAGACTGCGGTCGTCCTAACGTGCGCTATCCGGACATTAGGTCGACCGCGACGCGAGGAGCGGACGAAAGGACGACCGCGCTGCGGCAGAATGGCGGCGTGGCGGGCGGTGCCGACATCGATTTCGCGGCCGAGGGGCTCCTCGACGACCTCGACGGTGAGGCGCGCGCGGCGCGGCTGGGGCTGCTCGAGCAGCTGAGCGCCGAAGGGGTGACCCTGCAGGAGCTGCGCGACGCCGTCGCCTCCGGCCATCTCACCCTGCTGCCGGTCGAGCGGGCGATCGCCGGTGACGGGCCGCGCTACTCCGCTCGCGAGATCGCCGGGATCGCGGGCGTCGACCTCGAGCTGCTGGCCACCTTCCGCGCCGCGCTCGGCATCCCGTACGGCGATGACTTCGACGACAAGGTGGCGAACGAGGCCGATCTGGAGACGGCGCGGCGGATGAAGGCGATCCTCGACGCGGGCTTCCCGGTCGAGGAGCTGCTGCGCAACGCGCGCACGGTCGGGATGGCGACGGCGAGGGTCGCCGAAGCCAACCGCGAGCTGGTCGTCCGCAATCTCACCAGCCCCGGCGACACCGAGCGCGACATCGCCGACCGGCTCGTGCAGACCACCGAGTTCCTGCTGCCGCTGGGGACCGAGTTCCTCGTCTACGCCTTCCAGGCCAATCTGCTGGAGCAGGTGAAACGCGATGTGATCGGTGCCGCCGACCTCGCCTCGGGGGAGATCGGCGGGGTGGTCGAGCGGACCGTCTGCTTCGCCGACCTGGTCGAGTTCACCAGCCTCGGCGAGGAGATCGCGACCGAGGAGCTGGGGGTCGTGGTCGGCCACTTCGAGGAACTGGCGACGAGCGTGGTCGCGGCACCGGTGCGCCTGGTGAAGACGATCGGCGACGCGGTGATGCTGGTCTCGCCCGAGGCCGAGCCGCTGGTGGCGGCGGCGCTCGACCTGGTCGCCGCCGCGGCCGCCGAAGGCGACCAGTTCCCGGTGCTGCGCGCCGGGATCGCGACCGGGCCGACCCTGCCGCAGGCGGGCGACTACTACGGCCGCTCGGTCAACCTGGCGAGCCGCGTCACCGGCATCGCCCGCCCTGGCAGCGTCCTCGTCGACACCCCCACCCGGGACGCCGTCGGAGAGGCCGGCTTCACCTACTCCTTCGCCGGCGAGCGCCGCCTCAAGGGCATCGACTCCCGCCAGAAACTCTTCCGCGTCCGCCGCGAGGGCGAACGGCGCGAAGTGCTGGGGCGCGCGGACGAGTGAGCGCGGGCGCCTGACGTCCGGCCCGCAACTTCCGACAACCTTCGCGGGGACGGGGGTGAGAATCAGCGCTGCAGCTCCTTGGGTCGCTATGACGACCACAAAAGCTGCAGCGCGCAGCGCGGCGGCCTGTCCACCGGGGGATATATGCGGTTGGTCGGCCCGAGTTGACGCGCGAGGGGCGATGGATGGCCGCGGTGCTCGGGAGTGGTGACGACGCGGTGCTGAGCCATGGCAGCGCCGCCGCCCTCTGGGGCATCGGGCCCGAGTGGCACCTGATCGAGATCAGCGTGAGGCACCGCACCTGGTCGCGGCTGAGCAGTGTCAAGGGTCGCGCTCGACCCTCGCTGCCCGAGCAAGACGTCACGGTCCAACACGGCATTCCCGTCACCACTCCGCTGCGCACGGTCCTCGATCAGGCGGCGACGCCGATCTCCGACGCCTCGCTCGAGCGCCTCGTGAACGAGGCGGACGTAGCCAGGGCTGTCGATTTCGACTTCCGTGCCCTCCGGCGGTACTGCGACCTACGCGCCGGCGAGCCTGGGGTCAGGCGCCTGCGGCGCCTTCTCGACCCGGAAACGTTCCGACTCTCCGACTCTGAGCTGGAGCGCGTCTTCCGCCCGCTCGCCATCGCGGCGGGCCTCCCGCAGCCGCTCACCAAAACCGTGTCAACGGCTACAAGGTCGACTTCTACTGGCCCGATCTCGGCTTGGTGGTCGAGACCGACTCGCTGCGCTATCACCGCAACGCGATCAAGCAGTCCCGCGACCTTATGCGCGATCAGGTCCATACCGCCGCGGGATTGACGACCCTGCGCTTCACCCACTGGCAGGTCGCGCGCGAACCTGAGCGGGTGGAAGCGATCCTCGCGTCTACGCGAGCTTGCGGGCGCTGACCAGCAGGTTGTAGAAGAGCTCGGCGGGGAGGCGCGGCTCGAGAAGGCGGGTGTCGACCTTCTGCAGGGCGATGTAGCTGCGGAAGGCGAACTTGCGCCAGCGGAAGGGGACCGAGCCGGGCTCGGCGCTCGACTCGACCGTGCGGAGTCCCCAGCCCCAGGCGTTGGCGAGGAGCTCCTCGCCGCCGACGTGACGGTCGTCGAATTCGGCCCGCTCGAGGAGGCGGCGGAGGTCGGCGGGAGCGAAGGCGTGGACGTCGACCTCGCCCTCCAGCGAGTGGCCCTCGGATTGGTCGGCTTCGGCGACGGCGCGCTCGCGCGCCCCGACGAGTCGCCGCCAGACCGGCGCGACGAAGACCCCGGTGCGCTTCGGCAGCGCCGCGAGGCGGTCGCCATAGCGCGAGGGCTCGCCGGCGAAGACGATCCGCCCGCCCGGCCGCAGCACCCGCTTGAATTCGGCGAAGGCACGGTCGAGGTCGGGGATGTGGTGGAGGACGGCGTGGCCCAGCACCAGGTCGAAGCTCTCGTCCTCGAAGGGCAGCGCCTCGGCCTCGGTGACGACGGTGGTGACGTTCTCCAGGCCCAGCGCCTCGGCGGTGCCTGCCAGCTGCTCCAGCATCCCGGGCGAGATATCGGTCGCGGTCAGCCTCTCGATCAGCCCGAGCTGCACCAGGTTCAGCGAGAAATAACCGGTCCCGGAGCCGATCTCGAGCGCGTCGCCGAAGGTCTCTCCGCTCGCGCCGTTGAGCGCTTTGACCAGCTTGCCGCGCACCTGGTCCTGGCCGATATCGCCGAAGTCGATCCCCCACTTGGCGTCGTACTCAGCGGCCGCCGCGTCGTGGTAGCGGGTGTTGACGTCCTTGATGTGCTCGGGTGTTGCGGTCGGCGAGGCGGGCATGCGGCCGGGACTCTACGGGTCCGCTGCAATACGGTGCGGCCCGTGACCGAGGAGATCCTGCAGGCAAATCAGCCCGAGGGGGTGCCGCCGCTGCCGCTGACGGGCGAGCGGACGCTCCCCGACGTGCCCGCCGAGAACTACTGGTTCCGGCGCCATCTGGCCGTCTACGAGTGGATCGCGGCCCAGGTCGGCGGGCTGCGCGTCGTCGACATGGCGTGCGGGGAGGGGTATGGGTCGGACCTGATGGCGGCGGCGGGCGCGGCGAGCGCGGTCGGCGTCGACGCCAACCCGGAGGCACACGAGCATGCCCGGCTGCGCTACCGGCGGCCGAACCTGCGCTTCGATCGCAACGCGCTCGAACTCTTCGCCGAGCCCTGCGACGCGATCACCTTCCTGCAGACGATCGAGCACGTGCAGGACCCCGGCGGCGTCCTCGAGCACTTCAAGTCGATGCTGGGGGAGGACGGCGTCGCCTACGTCTCGACCCCGAACCTGCTGACGCTGGCGCCGGCGGGCGCCGAGAAGTCCGACAACCCCTGGCACATCAAGGAGTACCGGGCGGAGGAGTTCCGCGAGCTCTGCGAGGCGCACTTCGGCCGGGTCGAGATCCTTGGCCTCTTCCACGCGCGCAAGCTGCGGGTGCACGGCTGGGCGCTGAAGCTTGGTTGGGACGCTGTCCACAAGCGGCTCGGGCTGACGAAGCCCTTCTACGACCGCTTCACGCCGGCGATCGCCGCCTCCGACTTCCGCCTCGCGACCGAGGACCTCGACCGCGCGCTCGACTTCCTTGCCGTCTGCCGGCCGTAGGGAGTCGGCGGCGGGCGCGGGCGAGACGGCGGGCGATCTGGCGATCGTCCTGCACTCCCACATGCCCTACGTCGAGGGCTTCGGGACCTATCCGTTCGGCGAGGAGTGGCTGTTCGACGCGGTCGTCCGCTCCTACCTGCCGGTGCTCGAGGTGGCCCGCGATCTGACGATGACCGTGACGCCGGTGCTCGCCGACCAGCTCGAGGACGCGGGCGCGGCCGAGCGGCTGCGGCGCTTCCTCCTCGACTATCGGATCGGCTCGGCGGAAGCCGACCTGCGCGACGTCGACCCGGGGCTGCGCCCGGCCTGCGCGGCGGAGCGCGACCGCTACCGGCACGCGCTCGAGCTGCTCGACGCGGCGGGCGGCGACCCACTGGCGCCGTTCCGGCGGGCGGCGGGGGAGGGGCGCGTGGCGCTCGCCGCGTCCTCGGCTACCCACGCGCTGCTGCCGCTGCTGGCGACCCGCGCCGGGCTGGCGCTGCAGCTCGACACCGGCATCCGCTCGCACCGCCGCCGCTTCGGCTGGGACGGCGGCTTCTGGCTGCCCGAGTGCGCCTACGAGCCGGGGCTCGAGTGGGGGCTGGCGCGGGCGGGCGTCGAGTGGTTCTGCGTCGATCAGAGCGCCCACGAGGAGCCCCTCGCGGCGCTACGTCCGGTGGCGACCGCGGCGGGGCCCGTCGCGCTGCCGATCGACTGGGAGGCGATCTCCTGGCTCTGGGCGCTAGACGGCTATCCGTCCGACCCCGCCTACGCCCAGTTCGACGGCAAATCGCTGCGCGGGATGCGGCTCTGGCGGATCGGCGGCGGCGCCTACGACCCGGCGGCCGCCGCGGCGGCGGCACGGCGCCAGGCGGGTGAGTTCCTCAGTGCGGTCGCGACGCGGCTGCGCGGCTATGCGGCGGAGCGGGGCCGGCGCGGCCTCCTCGTCTTCGCGATCGACACCGAGCTGCTCGGCCACTGGTGGACGGAGGGCCCGCTGTGGCTGACCGCGGTGCTGGAGGGTGCGGCCGCGGCGGGGGTGCGGCTGGTCACCGTCCCACAGGCGCTCGAAGATCACGAGCCGGAGCGGCGGCCGCTGCGCCGCGCCAGCTGGGGCGAGGACAAGGACTTCTCGACCTGGGACTCGCCGCCGGTGGCGGACCTGGCGTGGGCGGCGCGGCGGCTGGAGCTGCGCGCCCTGGGGGCGATCCGCGGGCTCGGCGCGAGCGAGGGCGGATTCCGAGGGCGCGGCGATCGCGACCGGACCAGCGGGGGCAGCGGGCGGGATCGCGCCGAGCGCGCCGCGCGGGAGCTGTTGGCGGTCCAGGCGAGCGACTGGGCCTTCCTCGACCGGCGCGGCCAGGCGGGCGATTACGCGTGGCGGCGGGCGAGCGACCACTCGCAGGCGCTCTACGAAGCCATAGGATGCGACCGTGTCACCGATCCGCGCATGCGTTCATTGGCCCCGGACATGACGCTCGCGCCCCTTCTGGAGCCCTGAGGCTCCGCCCGTGCCCCGCGTCCTCATCCTCTCCTGGGAGTACCCGCCGCTGATCGAGGGAGGGCTGGCGCGCCACGTCCGCAAGCTCTCGGAGGCGTTGGTCGACCTCGGGGTCGAGGTCCACGTCCTGACCCGCGCCGGGGAGGACTCGCCGCCCGAGGAAACCGCCGGCGGCGTCGCCGTCCACCGCATCCACGAGCCCGGCCACCCGAAGGACCTCGGCCAGTTCGTCGCCTGGGTCGAACGGATGAACTCCGACATGCTCGCGGCCGGGGTGGAGCTCGGCGACCGCTTCGACTTCGACCTCGTCCACGGCCACGACTGGCTGGTCGCCAACGCCTGCGATCACCTCGCGCGCCGCTTCGAGACGCCGCTGGTGACGACGATCCACGCGACCGAGTACGGCCGCCACCAGGGCTGGGTCAAAGACCACCCGCAGTCCTACATCCACGGGGTCGAGCGCTGGATCACCCACCGCTCGCAGCGGGTGATCGCCTGCTCCGCCTTCATGCGCGACCAGATCGCCGACATCTTCGGCGTCGACGAAGGGCGGATCACAGTCATCCCCAACGGCATCGACCCCGACGACCTGCCGCGGCCCGACGCGGCCGAGCTCGCCCGCCTGCGCGGCGAGTTCGCGGCGCCGGACGAGCGCCTCGTCCTGCTGATCGGCCGGCTCGTCTACGAGAAGGGCTTCCAGCTTGCGCTGGAGGCGATGCCGGAGGTGATCGCGGCGGTGCCCGGGACGCGCTTCCTGGTCGCCGGCTCGGGCACCCACGAGGAGGAGCTGAAGGCCCAGGCGGAGGAGCTGGACCTGATGGAGCACGGGACCTTCCTCGGCTGGATCGGCGACGACGTGCTGCACACCCTCTACGGGATCGCCGACCTCACCGTGGTGCCCTCGATCTACGAGCCCTTCGGCCTGGTCGCGCTCGAGGCGATGGCCTCCGGCTGTCCCTGCATCGTCGCCGACACCGGCGGACTGCGCGAGGTCGTCCCCGAGGAAGGCGCCGGCCTGCGCTTCGCCGCCCGCGACCCCGAGGCGCTCGCCGAGGTCGCCATCCGCGTCCTCTCCGACCCCGACCTCGAGGCCCGCCTGATCGCCGAAGCCAAGGAGCACGTCCTGCGCTTCGACTGGGCCGACGTCGCCGCCCAGACGGCGGAGGTCTACGCCGACCTCGTCGGCGCCAAGCTCGGCCCGGCCTGAGGACTACTCGCCGGCGCGCCGCGCGGGCGCCTCGAAGCCGAACGAGCCGCCCTCGCGCTCGGCGGGCGTCCAGTAGATGCCGTGGAAGAAGGCGGCGGGGGAGATCGAGAGCGCACCCGCCAGTTGGAGCAGGGTGAGGCCGGATGTATCGGGATTCCACCTTTGTGAGAGAATTCCACCATGGCCTTGAACATCAAGGACAAGGAGACGGAGGCGCTGGTGGCCGAGATCGCGGCACTGACGGGGGAGACGAAGACGGGAGCGGTGCGTACGGCGGCGCGCGAACGGTTGGAGCGGCTGCGGTTGCTGTCGGGCAAACCGAATCCGAGGCGGGATGCCGAGTCGATGCGCCGGTTCTTCGAAGAGCTTCGTTCGGACATTCCGAAGGAGCTGCTCGGGAAAACGATCACCAAGGCCGAACGCGAAGAGATCCTCGGGTACGGACCCGACGGAGTGTGATCCTCGATACCTCGGCGCTGGTGGCCGTGCTGTTCGAAGAGCCCGGCTTTCAGGAGCTCGAACGCAAGATGCTCGGGGCGAGCGTCATCGCGATCGGCGCGCCGACCCTCGTCGAGACCGAGATGGTGGCCGTCCGGAAGTACGGGGAGGCGGCTCACCTGACGATCGCTCGGCTTCGCGAGAGCATGGACATCGCCGTAATCTCCTTTGGCCAGTCACACTGGGAAACCGCTGCCGGCGCATTCATCCGCTTCGGCAAGGGGCGCCATCCGGCCGCACTGAACTACGGCGACTGCATGACCTACGCGACCGCGCGCATCGCGGATCGCCCACTGCTCTTCATCGGAAACGACTTCGCGCAGACCGACATCGAAGCTGCGTGATTTGTTAACCAAAATCGATGAGGCGGGCAGCTAATCTGCGCCCGTGCCCTTCTCGAAGCGCAAGTCCCGGCGCAGTCCCCTGCAACGGTTGAGCGACCAACGACGCAGCCTGGCTCTGGCCGGGCTGGCGGCCGGCGCGGTCTTCAGCGCCGCCATCTTCCGGCGCAGGCGGCGTGGGGAGGAGATCGAGCTCGAGTCGAATGTGCGGTTCGAAGAGCCGACGGCGGCCGCGCAGCCCGAGCCCGAGCCGCCGATCGCGCCGGTCGATTCCGGCCCGCCCCCCGCCGTCCGCATGCCGGCGCCCGCGGGCGAGCCGGAGCTCGAGGAGGCGCCACGGCCGATCAACGCGGCCCCGGCAGCCGCCGCGTCGTCGAGTGTCGCGTCGTCGGCCTCGGAACCGGGCGCCGCGCCCGCGCCGACGCTCGAGCCCGCCACCGGCGAACTGAGCGCCGAGGAGGCGTCGATCCTCGCGGTGCTCGCCCAGTCCGGTCGTGCCGACGACGACCGCACCGCGATCGCCGTCGCCACCTCGCTCGAACGCGACACCGGCGACGTCACCGACGCGCTGCGCAAGCTCGGCGCCGAAGGCGTCGTCTCCGGCGAGCTCTACACCGCCACGGGGGACAAGATCTGGGCGGTCACCGAGCGCGGGGTCCGCCGGCTCGGCGCCCAGAGCTGAGGGCCTTTCCCTAGACCGCCCGCTGGTAGGTGCGGAACGCCCGCATCGCAAAGAAGCCGCAGAGGCAGAGGAAGGCGACCAGGAGGCCGGTCTTGCCGGCGATCGCGCCCCAGTCGGGCCCGGCGGTGACCGCGTCGCGCCCCGCTTCGACCGCCCAGTTCAGCGGGTTGAAGTCGGAGACGGTCTGCATCCAGCCCGGCATCAGCCTCTTCTGCATGAAGGTCACCGACATGAAGGAGAGCGGCAGGACGAGGAACTGGACGGCGGCGATCAGCGTCTCCTCTTTGCGGATGAGGAGCGCCAGGCCGATCGAGAGGCAGCCGAAGGCCGCGCCGACCAGGATCGCCTCGACGATCAGGATGGCGACGCCGAGGACGCTGTTGGCGAAGCTGGCGCCGACGATCAGGGCGAGGACGACGATGATCAGCGACTGGATCGCCGTGGTCAGCGACCAGGAGGCGAGCCGGCCGGAGATCAGCGAGCTCCGCTTCACCGGCGAGACCAGGAAGCGGTCGATGACGCCGCGGTCGATGTCCTCGATCACCGGCATGCCCGCCCAGCCGGCGCCGAAGAACGCGGTCATCACGACCACGCCCGGGGCCAGGAACTGGATGTAGTTGTCGGAGCCGAAGCCGGGGATGTCGGTGACCGCCTTGAACAGGGCGCCGAAGAGCAGCAGCCAGATCACCGGCTGGATCAGCGAGACGGCGATCCACCAGGGCTGGCGCCAGAGCGCCAGCAGGTGGCGGACCGTCATGTGCCGGGTGTCGCGCAGCGCCTTCACCGCGTCGCCTCCTTCTCGTCGTCGGCTCGTCGCCCGCCGTCGCTGCTCTCGGCCTCGCCGAAGGTGCGCCCGGCGAAGCGCAGGTATACGTCGTCGAGCGAGGGGCGCGCCACGGTCACCGCGGCGACCTCGAGGTCGGCCCCGTCGAGCGCCGCCAGCACCGCGGGCACGGTCCGCGCGCCGTCCTCAGCGCGCGCGTGGAGGAGCCGGTTCTCGTCGTAGATGATCTCGTCGAGGCCCTCGACGCGGGCGAGCGCCTCGCGCACCGCCGCCTCGGCGGCGGCCTCGGAGCCGAGCTCGATGTGGATCGCGTCGCCGCGCAGCTCGCGCTTCAGCGCGTCGGGGGAGCCCTCGGCGACGACGCGGCCCTTGTCGACGATCGCCAGCTGCGCCGCCAGCTGATCGGCCTCCTCGAGGTAGTGGGTGGTGAGCAGGACGGTCAGCCCGGCGCCGGAGAGGCGCGCGATCTCGTCCCACATCTCCGCCCGCACCTCGGGGTCGAGGCCGGTGGTCGGCTCGTCGAGGAAGAGGACCTGCGGTTTGTGCACCAGGCCCTGGGCGACGTCGAGCCGCCGCTGCATCCCGCCCGAGTACTCGCGGACCAGCCGCTTGCCCGCGTCAACGAGCCGGAACTGATCCAGCAGCTCGTCGATCCGCCGCTCCAGCTCCCGCCCGCCCATGCCGAACACCTGGCCCTGCAGGCGCAGGTTCTCGCGGCCGGTCGCCTCGCGGTCGAGCCCGCCCGCCTGGGAGACGACGCCGATCGACTCGCGCACCAGCGCCGGCTCGCGCAGGATGTCGAAGCCCGCGACCTTGGCCGACCCGCCGTCGGGGTGGGCAAGTGTGGTGAGGATCTTCACCGTCGTCGACTTGCCCGCCCCGTTCGGGCCGAGCAGGCCGAAGACCGTGCCTGCCGGCACCGAGAAGGTGAGGCCGTCGAGCGCCACCACGTCCTCCCCGTAGGACTTCCGTATGTCGACTGCTTCGATCGCGTTCACTTTGCCCACCCAGGCCTCCTATAAGATTTATCTCGATTCTCAAGTATCTTGAAAATCAAGGTAACATACGGACACACGACACGGATACACGAGTGAGACGGAAGACGAAGACGGAACTAATCGGCGACCTGTTCGCGGCGGTGCGGGAGAACCAGCTCGCGACCGACAAGATGGACGACGCCGCGGCTCGCGGGATGGGGGTGAACCGGACCGACGCGCGCGCCCTCGACATCATCGAGCGCCTCGGTCCGGTCACCGCGGGCAAGCTCTCGATCGACGCCGGGCTCACCAGTGGCGCCATCACCGCCGTGATCGATCGACTGGTGGAGAAGGGGTACGTCCGACGCGTCGCCGACCCCGATGACCGACGGCACGTCCTGATCGAGAAGACGGCGAAGCTGGAGAAGGTCTCCAAACGCTTCTACGGCCCGCTTGCCGAGCGCTCCCTGCCGCTGATCGACAAGTTCTCCAACGCCGAGCTCGAAGCGATCGTCCGCTTCCTGAAGATCGGTACCGACCTGGTCGAGCACCGAGTCGCCGAGCTGATCGAGGAGCGGGCGGCAAAGCCCTGACGAGCTGGCCAAGACCCCGATCAGCCACCGGCCGGGGCGGTCTCCGGGTGCGTTCGCACTTTCCCGTACATGGGACGGGAAAGTGCGAACGCGTGGTCACGGGATCGTGACTTCGAGGACGAAGGCGCGCGGGAGGAGCGCGGATGCGTTACTTCTCCTCCCTTCCGTGACCCTTTCGCCCTCCCTACGGGCGCCGGCGCCTCGCCGGATCCGGCTCCGGCGCCAGCGATTCCTCGGTCTCAGCCGGCTCCTCGTCCGGCGGCTGCAGCGTCGTGTGGGCGTCCGGGTCGGGTTCGACCGGTCGGCCCCAGCGCAGTCGCTCGGGTGCCTCGCGCATCCGCAGGATCCGCGCCGGGATGCCGCCGACCACGGCGTTCGCGGGCACGTCCTTGGTGACCACCGAGTTGGTGCCGATCACCGAGTTGTCGCCGACCCGGACGCCGCGCAGGATGCAGGCGCCGTAGCCGATCCACACGTTCGAGCCGACCTCGACGTCGCGCTTGTAGATGCCCTGTTGGCGGATCGGGCGCTCGACCTCGACGACACCGTGGTCGAAGTCGATGAACATCGCTTTATCGGCGATCACGCACTGCTCGCCGATGCGGATGTGCTGGTAGGCGGTGATCGTGCATTCCTGGCCGAGGACCGATTTCTCGCCGATCTCCACCAGCCCCTCGTGGCAGCGCACCTTGGTGCGGTCGCCGATCCAGACGAAGCGGCCGAAGTCGACCCGCCCGCGCTCCCCGATCTCGATTTCGAGCCCGCGACCGAAGAAGACGAAGCCGTGGGTGCGCCAGCGGCGCCCGGCCGGAGTCAGCCGGCGCCGCCAGGCGTAGCGCCAGGCGAGCAATCCGTAGCGCCAGTTGAGCATGCGGTTGCGGGCGAGGAAGCGGAGCACGCGGGGCAACTCTAGTGCCGCGTCGGGTGACACCGGACACAGCACTAGACTGGCCACTCCGTGCCGGAAGTCGCCAAAGACGCCCCCCTCGCCGAGCGCCTCGTCGCCGGCGACAAGCGCGCGCTGGCGCGGGCGATCACGCTGATCGAGTCCGACGACCCGGCGGGCTGGGATCTCGTCCGCGAGGTGTACCCGCGGACCGGCAAGGCGCGGATCATCGGCTTCACCGGGCCGCCCGGGGTGGGGAAGTCGACGCTGATCGGTGCGCTGACGGCGGAGATACGCAAGGCCGACCGCGAGGTCGCGGTGCTCTCGATCGACCCCTCGAGCCCGTTCACCCGCGGCGCCCTGCTCGGCGACCGGATCCGGCTTTCCGACCACTTCCTCGACCCCGGCGTCTTCATCCGCTCGATGGCCTCGCGCGGCGCCCTCGGCGGCCTCTCGGAGGCGGCCCTGCAGGTGGCGCTGGTGATGGACGCGGCGGGCAAAGACGACGTGCTGATCGAGACCGTCGGCGTCGGCCAGGCGGAGATCGACATCGTCGACCACGCCGACACGATCATCCTCGCGCTGATGCCGGGCTCCGGCGACTCGATCCAGGCGCTCAAGGCGGGCGTGATGGAGATCCCCGACGTCATCGTCGTCAACAAGGCCGACCACCCGATGACCGACACGATGGTGCGCGAGGTGCGCGGCGCGCTGGCCCTGTCCCACGAAAAAGGCAACTGGAGGGTGCCGGTGCTGCGCACCGAAGCGGTGACCGGCGTCGGCATCGAGGAGCTGGCGGGGAAAATCGAGGAGCACCGTGCCTTCATCGAGGAGCGGGGGATGCTGGCCGAGCGGCGCGCCCGCAACCTGCGCAGCGAGGTGATCGGGATCGCGACCTCGCGGATGCGGCGCCGGCTCGAGACGTGGGCGGCGGAGGACGCCGGCACGGCGGAGCTGCTCGAGCAGGTGGTGCGGCGCGAGGTCGATCCGGCGACCGCGGCGGGTCAGATCCTGGAGCGTCAGACCGATGGCTGAAAGCCTCGCTTCGCCCGTGTCCCTCGGCGAGGCGATCGGCTGGGTCGGCGGCCCGCTGTCCGACCTCGAGGGCGGCGACATCGGCGAGGTGCAGAGCGTCTACATCGACTCGACCTCCCACGACCCCTCCTGGCTGGTGGCGAAGCTGGCGGGGAGCGGCCGGCGGGAACGCGGCGCGCGCGTCGTCGCGGTGCCGGTCGACTTCTGCGCCGGCGCCGCCGGGGTCGGGGTCTGGGCGGCGATCGACGAGTCCCGCCTCCGCGGCGCCCCGGTCGTCGATCCGAGCCGGCCCCTCCTGCGCGAGCACGAGCTGACGATCTGCGACCACTTCGGCATCGGCGAGGAGGTCGGCCGCGCCGCCGCCGTCGCCGACCTGGCCGACGGCGCGATCACCTCGATCCCACCCCGCAGCTGATCCCCGCCCCGCGCGGCGAGTTCGCACTTTCCCGCGCATAGCGCGGAGAACTGCGAACTCACCGGCGGGCGCCAGCCGTCTGTCCACCCATTGAGACGAGCGCGTTACGGATTCGTAATGAAGTCCTGGAAGGCTTCTGACTGATGGCCCTTTTGATCATCTTCGGCTTCGTCGCCGGCGCCGCCACCGCGGTGTCGCCGTGCGTGGTGCCGGTATTGCCGGTCGCGCTGTCGGCGGGGGCGACCGGCGGGCGGCGGCGGCCGCTCGGCGTCGTCGCCGGGCTGGTCGTCTCCTTCACCTTCGTGCTCTTCGCGCTCGTCTACGTGATCGACGCGCTCGGCCTCCCCAACGACCTGCTGCGCAACGTCGCGATCGTCGTCCTCTTCGGCTTCGGCATCGTCCTCCTGATCCCGCCGCTGGCGGCCCGGGTCGAGGCCTTCGGCTCGCGCTTCGCGGGCCGCGTCGGCGTCAAGGCCGAGGGCGACGGCTTCTGGGGCGGCGTCGGCCTCGGCCTGAGCCTCGGGGTCCTCTACGCGCCCTGCGCCGGCCCGATCCTCGCCGCCGTACTGACCGCCTCGGCCTCGCAGCCCTTCAACGCGGGCCGGCTCGCCGTCGTCGTCGCCTACGCGATCGGCTCGGCGCTCGTCCTCTACCTGCTGATGATCGGCGGTCGCAAGCTGGCCGCGCCGCTCGCCCGCCGCAGCGGCAGCTTCCAGATGGCGATGGGTGCGGTGATGGTGCTGGTCGCGTTCGCGATGTGGCAGGGATACGACACGAAGTTCCAGTCGAACGTCACCGCGAGCCTCCCCTCCTGGCTGACCAATCCGGCGGAAGGGATCGAAAAGAGCCACTCGGCCCGGGTCGCGCTCGCCGAAATCCGCGAAGCCGGCAGCCACGGCGGGCTCGGGCTGAAGGCGGCTGAAGCCGAAGGGGAACGGGAGATCGACAAGGCGCGCGCGCAGCGCGGCGAAGAGCCGCTCGGCGAAGTCGGCGAGGCGAGGCTGACCGCCAAGCAGGAAGCGACCGTGCCGCTGAACGACATCGGCCCGGCGCCCGAATTCACCGACACCCAGAACTGGTTCAACACCCCCGGCGGCAGACCGCTGACGATGAAGGGTCTGCGCGGCAAGGTCGTCCTGATCGACTTCTGGACCTACAGCTGCATCAACTGCATCCGCACGCTGCCCTACCTGAACGCCTGGAACAAGCGCTACGCCAAGGACGGCCTGGTGATCGTCGGCATCCACACCCCGGAGTTCCCGTTCGAGCGCGAAGCCGCCAACGTCGAAGCAGCGATCAAGACCGACGGCATCGAATACCCGGTCGTCCAGGACAACGAAAACGGGACCTGGAACGCCTATGGGAACCTCTACTGGCCGGCCGAGTACTTCGTCGACGCCAAGGGCGAGGTCCGTTACGCCCACTTCGGGGAGGGCGAGTATGGCGAGAAAGAAGCGGTGATCCGTGAGCTTCTGGCCGAAGCCGGGCACGAGCCCGGCAAGGCGCGCGCCGACGCCCACGGGATGGCCGCCGAACCGACGGTGACGACGCCCGAGTCCTACCTTGGGGCGGAGCGGGCCGGGAACTTCACCAACGGCGTGATCAAGCCCGGTCGCCAGACCTTCACGCTGCGGAGGCCCGGCGAAAACGAACTTTCCTACGGCGGCGAATGGACGGTCGGCGAGCAGCCGGTGACCGCGGGGAGGGGTGCGAAGCTCGACCTCAACTTCGGCGCCCGCCGCGTCTACCTCGTGCTCGGCTCGCCGGGGAAGCCGCGCCAGGTGAAGGTCCTCCTTGACGGCCGGCCGATCGCCGCCGCCGACGACGGCACCGACGTCCACAATGGCTACGTCAAGGTCACGAACCAGCGTCTCTACAACCTGGTCGAACTGCCGAAAGTGGAACAGCACGTGCTCGAACTCGTCCCGGAAGCCGGCGTGCAGGGCTATGCCTTCACCTTCGGCTAAGCCGCCGCCCGACCCCTCGGAGAAGAGCGCCACGGTGCTCGTCGTCGACGACGAGCCGACGATCGTCGAGATCGTCGGCCGCTACTTGGAGCGCGCGGGCTTCGAGGCCTACACCGCGCCCGACGGCTACAAGGCGCTCGACCTCGCCACCGAGCACCGCCCCGACCTCGTCGTCCTCGACGTGATGCTCCCTGGGATCGACGGCATCGAAGTGATGGAACGGCTGCAGGAACTGGCGGGCCCGCCGATCGCGGTGATCCTGCTGACCGCGCGCGGCGAGGAGTCCGACCGCCTCGTCGGCCTGCGCAACGGCGCCGACGATTATGTGGTCAAGCCATTCTCGCCGGCCGAGCTGGTCGCCCGGGTGGAGGCCGTCCTCCGTCGCACCGCCGCGCCCGCCGCCGCGGAGGAGATGCCGCCGATCGTCCACGGGCCGCTGCGGGTCGAGCCCGCCTCCCGCCGCGTCATCCTCGACGGGGAAGAGGTCACGCTGACCATGCGTGAGTTCGATCTGCTCGCCTTCTTCGCCGCCAATCCAGGCCGCGTCTTCTCGCGCGACCAGCTGATGGAGGCGGTCTGGGGCGAGCCGTGGTTCGACGACACCTCGACCGTCACCGTCCACGTCCGCCGGCTGCGCGCCAAGCTCGGCGACGACCCCGCCGAGCCGCGGTTCATCGAGACGGTGTGGGGCGTCGGCTACAGGTTCCGGCCATGAACCGGGGTTTCCCGGCGATGAGCCGTGGCCGGTGGCGCGCCGCGCTGATCGCGCTCGCCGCCTTCCTGGCGGGCGCCGCCGCGGTCGCGATCCCCAACCAGATGGGGTTCACGCAGATCCTGCTGGTGCTCGCGGCCGTGGCGGCGGCCGCGGTCGCGGCGGGGCTCGCCGTGCGCCAGTCGATGGAAGAGCGGATGCGCCGCCAGGTCGAGGAGGCGCGCCGCGGCCTCGTCGCCGCCGCCTCGCATGACCTGCGCACGCCGCTGGCCTCGCTGCGGCTGCTGGTCGAGGCGATCGACGACGGCGTCGCGGGCGAGGACCGCGACCGTTATCTGGCCGAGATCCGCACCCACGTGGCGGTCCTCAGCGACCTCATCGACGACCTCTTCGAGCTCTCCCGGATCGAGGCGGGCGACATCTCCTGGACGAGACGCCAGGTCGAGCTCGGCGACCTGATCGGGGACACCGTCGCCGCCTTCCGCGCCTCGGCCGAGGAGCGCGGCGTCCACCTCGCCGCCGAGCTTCCCGCCGAGAAGGTGGTCGCCGAGGCTGACGCGGAGAAGGTCCAGCGCGTCCTCTTCAACCTGATCCAGAACGCGATCCGCCACACCCCCGCCGACGGCAGCGTCACGGTGCGGGCCAAGGGCGGGCCGGGCGGGGTGGAGGTGGAGGTCGCCGATTCCGGCGAGGGCATCCCGGCCGGCGAGGGCGAGCGTGTCTTCGACGCCTTCTACCGCGGCGACTCCGCCCGCGGCGAGGACGGCGCCGGCCTGGGCCTGGCGATCTCCCGCGCGATCGTCGAGGCCCACGGCGGCCGCATCTGGCTCGAAGACGCGCACCCGGGGACGAAGGTGCGCTTCACCCTGCCCACCTGAAGCGCCAGCTGTTCTTTATGGACTCCTGACGTCCAAAAAGAACAGCTGGGGAGATCGTCAGAGTTGCAGGCTCTTGACCTGCAACATCTCCTCCAGACCGAAGCGGCCGTTCTCGCGGCCGTGTCCGGACTGGCCGTAGCCGCCGAACGGGGCCGCCGGGTTGAAGGCGCCGCCGTTGATCTCGATCTGGCCGGTGCGCAGCCGCTTCGCCACCGTGATCGCCCGCTCCTCGTCGCCGGCCCAGACGCCGCCCGCCAGCCCATACTCGCTCGCGTTGGCGATCCGCACCGCGTCATCCTCATCGTCGAACGGCTGGATCACCAGGACCGGGCCGAAGATCTCCTCGCGCGCGATCGTCATCTCCGGCGTCACCTCGGAGAAGACGGTGGGGCGGACGAAGTAGCCGCGGGTGAGGCCCTCGGGCGGCTCGGCGCCGCCGGCGAGGAGCTTCGCGCCCTCGGCCTCGCCCTTGGCGATGTAGCCGCGGACGCGCTCGCGCTGGTGGGCGGAGACGAGCGGGCCGAGTCTCGTCGCGGGGTCGAGCGGGTCGCCCGGCGTGAAGCCCTCGGCCGCCGCCGTCGCCAGCTCCTCGACTTCGGCAAGGCGCGAGCGCGGCACCAGCATCCGGGTGAGCGCGCTGCACGTCTGGCCCGAGTTGAGGAAGCACTTGGCGACCCCGTCGGGGACGGCGCGGGCGAAGTCGGCGTCATCGAGGAGGACGTTCGGCGACTTGCCGCCGAGCTCCATCGCGACCGGCTTCACGGTCGCCGCGGCGAGCTCGGAGACGCGCCGGCCGGCCCTGGTCGAGCCGGTGAAGGAGACGAGGTCGACGCCCGGATGCGCGGCGATCGCCTCGCCGACGACCGGGCCGATCCCGGTGACCAGGTTGAAGACGCCGGGCGGCAGGCCGACCGACTTGATCACCTCGGCGAGGATGAAGGCGTTCAGCGGCACCACCTCGCTCGGCTTCAGCACCACCGTGCACCCTGCCGCGAGGGCGGGGGCGACCTTGGCGCCGATCTGGTTCAGCGGATAGTTCCAGGGGGTGATCGCGCCGACCACGCCGGCCGCCTCGCGCAGCACCCGCGAGTTGCCGACCTCCTCTTCCCAGCGCACTTCCTCGAGCGCCCCCGGCATCGCCGCGAAGTGGTTGATCCCGAGCCCGACCTGGATCATCCGGGTCAGCTTCCGCGGCATCCCGAGCTCCGCGGTGATCGTGTCGGTGAGCTCCTCGGCGCGCTCGCCGAGCCCGGCGGCGATCGCCGCCAGCGCTTCGGCCCGCTCTGCCCGCGGCGTCGTCGACCACCCGTCGAACGCCCGCGCGCCGCCTCGACCGCATGGTCCACCTCGACCGGCGTGCAGCCCGGGATCGTCGCGATCGTCTCCTCGGTCGCCGAGTTGATCACCGGCAGCGGATCCGCCCCCGCCGGCTCGACCCACTCACCGCCGATGAAGACCTTGCCCCGCACCTCGATCCTCGCCGCAGTAGCCATTTCGCTCCTCCTCCTGGATAGCTCGCCCGTCCTTTCGAACGCTAGCGCGCCAGCGGTTATAGCGAATAGACAATGATCGCGTTTCCGCTATATTCGTCTCATGGCTGATGCGCCTCAGATCGCCACCCTTGAAGACCTGACGCCGGGCGAACTCCTCCGCCAGGCCCGGATCCGCCACGAACTGAGCCAGGAGCAGCTCGCGATCCGCGCCGGGACGACCCAGTCGGCGATCGCGAGGATCGAGCGCGACCGGGTCTCCCCGTCGATCAAGACGCTGACCAGCCTCTTCCAGGCGATGGAAGAGGACTTCATCTTCGGCAGCAGGCGTCGGGACTGGGGGGTCGATCTGACGCTCAACCAAAAGAACTTCGGGTTCACCCCGACCCAGCGCCTCGAACGTGGTCTCGGATTTTCCGACGTTGTTCGCGAAATCCAGGGGGAGACTTTGGCGAAGAGGGCGGCTTAGGAGGTGGTTACCAACCCCAACCTCGGCCCTTCCTTGCGACTCCAACCTTTGCTCGAGCTGCTAGACCGCCATGCGGTCGATTTCATCGTGATCGGTGGGATCGCGGGCATCGTTCACGGCTCAGCGCATCCGACGTTCGACTTCGATGTCGTCTACGCGCGGGACGAACAGAACTTGAAGCGGATGGCCGCGGCCCTCACCGAACTGGGGGTTACCCTGCGGGGCGCACCGCCGGATCTGCCATTCGAGCCTGACGCCCGAACCCTCGCCGCGGGTTGCAACTTCACCTTCGACAGCGAGTGCGGAGACTTCGACATACTGGGCGAAGCCGCCGGGATGAGGGACTACGCGGCGATGCGCGCCGACGCCAAGGTGGAGGAGCTCTGGGGTTTCCGGGTTCGCGTCGCCTCGATCGACGACCTGATCCGCATGAAGCGTGCTGCCGGCCGACCCAAGGACAAGTCGATGGCGGAAGAGCTGATCGCGATCGCCGAAGATCAGCGGCGGGCGGCGAAGGGGGAGTAGGGGAGGTCGTTCTAGGCGGCGGCGCCGGGGCCGGGGGTCGCCCTGGCGTCGTGGGCGGTGAGGATCTGGCCGCAGGATTCGCAGATGCCGCGGTCGGAGATCTCGCCGCCGCAGCCCTTGTGGACGACGACCACCGGGGGGCCCTCGGGGCCGGGGGCGTGGCGGTCGCCCCAGTGCATGAGGGCCATGAGGGCGGGCCAGAGGTCGAGGCCCTTCTCGGTGAGGAAGTATTCGTGGCGGGGCGGGCTTTCCTGGTAAGCGCGACGCTCGAGGATGTCCTCGTCGACCAGGCGCTGGAGACGGGCCGAGAGGACGTTGCGGGCGATGCCGAGGGACTCCTGGAGGCCGGAGAAGCGGCGGTTGCCGTTCATCACGTCACGGACGATCAGCAGGGACCAGCGCTCGCCGATCACCTCGAGCGACTTGGCGAGGGAGCAGGCCTGACCCGGATAGTCGTGGCGGAGCACGGATGTGATCTTCGCACACATCGGTTGCATCACAAAACCGAGTCGGTTAGGGTCATGACTCACGCAAGTTGCATGACGAAACTAACGCGCTGGGCTGTTCCTTATGCGCCTCACAGGCTGAAAAGGAACAGCTGAACGGAGGCGACATGAGGTTCACGAACAGACGACGGGAACGGGGCCGTCCGCGCGCCCCGCGGATCGCGATCAGCCAGGACGAGATCACCGCCGACCTGAACTACCGCGGTGGCGAACTGCGCCGCGCGGGCTCGGTGACGTCGACCCACCGGGGCCGCCGGTGAGCACCGCAGAGTCCGCGACCCGCTCGCGGACCCTGGAGTGGTCGGACCCGGTGGCGACGGCCGCCGCCGGGGCGGAGATGGCGGGTATCGACTACATGCGCGCCCTTGTCGCGGGTGAGTTGCCGGCGCCGCCGATCGCGATCACGATGAACATGGCGCCGATCGAGCTTTCCGAGGGCCGCGCCGTCTTCGCCGGCGAGCCCGGCGAGGAGCACTACAACCCGATCGGGGTCGTCCACGGCGGTTATGCGGCGACGATCCTCGACTCGGTGCTCGGCTGCGCCGTCCACACGACCCTGCCGTTCGGCGTCGGCTACACCTCGCTCGGCCTCGAGGTCAAGTACCTGCGTCCGATCACCCGCGACACCGGCCGCGTCCTCTGCGAGGGCACCGTCCTCCACCGCGGCCGCCGCCAGGCGACCGCCGAGGCCCGCCTCACCGCCGCGGACACCGGCAAGCTCTCGCCACGGGCACCTCGACCTTGATGATCTTCGAGGGGTAGGGCTGCTGCAAGGAGGTCGGGGCGGGGGCTGGCACCACGGGGAAGGGATATGGCCCTTGGCGGCTGGCGCCCGGAAGGGACGAGGACCCTCAGGCA